>ERZ824473.13-NODE-13-length-285546-cov-6.677951_pt1 | contig 285546 bp, 255 predicted proteins | sample MGYA00519874_ERZ824473 | MGnify/ENA primary metagenome ERZ824473 (study PRJEB31778, sample SAMEA3449151) | human gut metagenome | biome: human gut; feature: human-associated habitat; material: faeces | place: United Kingdom | collected 2010/2012 ...
CAGGATCGGAAATCGACCTTTGAACCACAGGTGGTGAAAAAGCGTCAGAAAGATATTTCTGATATCGATCAGAAGATCATCTCTATGTATGCCAAAGGAATGACCACTCGTCAGATCTCGGAAACGATTGAAGATATCTATGGTTTTGAAACATCAGAAAGTTTCATATCCGATGTGACGGATAAGATACTTCCTCAGATTGAAGACTGGCAGAACCGCCCATTGGATGAGGTATATCCAATCCTTTACATCGATGCGATCCACTATTCTGTGCGGGATAATGGAGTCATTCGTAAGCTTGCAGCCTATGTTATTCTTGGCATTAATGCGGAGGGGAAAAAGGAAGTCCTGACGATTACGATTGGTGACAATGAAAGTGCGAAATACTGGCTGTCAGTCCTGAACGAACTGAAAAATCGCGGAGTAAAAGATATCCTGATCATCTGTGCCGATGGCCTTACAGGCATTAAAGAAGCGATTTCAGCTGCGTTTCCCAAAACAGAATACCAGAGGTGTATTGTCCATCAGGTAAGAAACACCCTGAAATACGTTCCGGACAAGGACAGAAAAGCCTTTGCTGCAGATTTAAAAACCATCTATCAGGCCGCTGATGAGCAGAAGGCTCTGGCTGCCTTGGAACGTGTAACTGAAAAATGGACTCCGAAATACCCGAATTCCATGAAACGCTGGAAAGACAACTGGGATGCTGTTTCTCCAATTTTTAAATTTTCAACCACTGTCCGGAAGGTCATTTATACAACCAATGCGATCGAATCACTGAACTCCACATACCGGAAGCTGAACCGTCAGAGAAGCGTATTTCCAAGCGATACCGCCCTGTTAAAGGCCTTGTATCTGGCTACTTTTGAGGCTACGAAAAAATGGACTACCACCATCCGTGATTGGGCTCAGGTTTATGGAGAACTGAGCATTATGTACGAAGGACGCTTACCCGAGTAAGCAAAAGAAGGGTTAAGAAGACAGGCGGGAAACCGCCTGCTCTTGACATACCCGTAAGCAACTGTTATATATAAAACAAGAACGACAAGCCTGATTCACAAGCTTATCGCTTTTAATTATCATAGAAGAATCTTATTTACAGAGATTTTCTCATACTCTCAGAAATCCAATTCTATTGAGATGACCACAGGCTCTCTCTGGAAAAATATACTCCTCTTCAGCCTTCCCCTTATGGGTTCGCAGGTACTGGAGGTTCTTTTTAACTTAAGCGATGTTGCCGTTGTTGGACGGTTTGCAGATTACATGGCACTGGGTGCTGTCGGTTCCACAACTTTGCTGGTTACGCTGTTTACCGGAATCCTCATTGGAATGGGAGCCGGTGTTAACGTACGCGTAGCTCACGAACTGGGAGCCGGAAATAAGAGAGGGACAGAAGAAACGATCCATACTTCTCTTTTTTTGTGTGCGCTCACAGGATTGCTTGTCTGCGCCATCTGCCTTCTGTTTTCCGGGCGGATGCTATCCATGATAAACACAAAGCCAGAACTTATTGATCAGGCTGTTTTATATATGAAGATTTATTCTTTGGGAATGCCCGCAATGGCCGTATACAATTTTGGAAATGGCGTATTAAGTGCCAGAGGCGACACGAAACGCCCGTTGATTTACCTTTCTATTGCAGGTGTGATCAACGTTCTTCTGAATCTGTTTTTCGTTATTGCCTGCCATATGGCAGCCGCAGGTGTTGCAACAGCCAGCGCGATTTCTCTGTATGTCTCTGCATCTCTGGTGATGATTCATCTCACCAGAAGAACCGATGACTGCAAAGTGTCTCTGTACAAAATCCGCCTGCATCCCAGGGCCTGCAAAGCAGTTCTCATGCTTGGTATCCCTGCAGGTCTTCAGAACGGAATTTTTGCCATTGCAAATCTGTTTGTGCAGACGGGTGTCAATTCTTTTGACGCAGTGATGGTTTCCGGAAATGCAGCTGCCACAAATGCTGACTCCCTGATCTATAACGTCATGTTTTCTTTTTATACTGCATGTGCAAGCTTTATCGGCCAGAATTGGGGTGCCGGAAATAAAAAACGAATGCTGAAATCTTATGGAGTCAGCCTTACCTATGCCTTCATCTCAGGTGCGATCCTGGGTGGACTGCTCCTTGTATTTGACCGGCAGTTTCTTTCTCTGTTCGCTACGGAACCGGCAGTTATTGATGCCGGTATGCAGAGAATCCATATCATGGGATTCAGCTATGCATTTAGCTGTTTTATGGACGGTAGCATCGCCGCATCCCGAGGTATCGGAAAAAGCATTCCGCCAGCCATCATCGTTATCCTTGGTTCCTGCATATTCCGTATTGTCTGGATTTATACAGTATTTGCACACTTCCAGACGATTTCATCCCTGTATCTTCTGTATATTTTTTCATGGGGAATTACAGGATTTGCAGAAACTTTGTTCTTTGCTGGAAGCTTTAAGAAAATACAGGTCGGGAAATAACCGCTGCCAACCAGTTTGTTTCCGTCATAGGACGATAGTAAATGCTACCGTACAGTGATGGGAACAAAAACGAGAATTCCTTTCCTGCTGTTGATTACAAAAAGCGAATTAAAAGATCATAAAGTTATTGAGCCAGAAAAATTTTCATGGTATCATGAAACCATATTTGGAAATGATGGTGCCAAAGAATTTTTTACTTAGAAAGCAGGTGTAATATTGGGAAGCTATCTGAATCCTGGAAGTGCAGCGTTTTGCAATAGTTTAAGGTCTAAAATTTACGTGGATAAGAGCGCCCTGATTGCCAGAATAAACGAATTAATCTGTACGGAGCAGAGATTTGTATGCGTTAGCCGACCAAGAAGGTTTGGCAAGTCGATGGCTGCCAATATGCTGGCGGCATATTATGAAAGGGAAGAGGATGCTTCCGGGCTGTTTGACCATCTGCAGATTCACGAATACGAAAGCTACAGGGAGCATATCAACAACTACAATGTAATAAAAATTAACATGCAGGAATTTCTCAGTGTCACCAACAGTGTAGATGAGATGCTGGTGAGGTTAAGAAAATACGTGCTTTTTGATTTACTGGATGCTTATCCGGATCTGCGTTTCAGAGATCCAGATGATCTGATCCAGGTGATGAAGGACATTTTTTCAAAAACAAAGTGTCCGTTTGTGATTCTGATTGATGAGTGGGATTGTCTTTTTCGTGAATATAAGCAGGATAAAGATGCCCAGAAGCGATATCTTGACTTTTTAAGAGTGTGGCTGAAGGATCAGGATTACGTGGCGCTGGCCTATATGACAGGAATCCTGCCAATTAAAAAATACGGCTCTCATTCTGCGCTGAATATGTTTACAGAGTATTCCATGACAAATCCAAGGGAAATGGCTGAATTTTTTGGCTTTACAGAGAATGAAGTCAGAGCACTGTGCAATCAGTATAAAAGAAGTTTTGAGGAAACGAGAGCCTGGTACGATGGGTATGAACTGGTAACATTGGATGGAGACCAGAAGAAAAATTATGCAATGTACAGTCCAAAATCAGTAGTGGATGCCATGCTGAGCGGTGTGTTTGACAATTACTGGAATCAGACGGAGACGTATGAAGCGCTCAAAACTTATATCCGTTTAAATTATGATGGGCTGAAAGATGCAATTGTAAAAATGCTGGCCGGAGATAAAGTGCAGATTAATACGGGAACCTTTTCAAATGATATGACCACATTTCAGGGAAAGGACGATGTGCTGACGCTGCTGGTTCATCTGGGATATCTGAGCTATCACTGGCCGGATAAAACAGTGTATATTCCGAATAAAGAGGTTTCGCAGGAATACATAAATGCAATCAGTACGATGGAATGGCATGAGGTGATTGATTCTGTAGAGAATTCCAGAAAATTGCTGGAAGCTTTATGGGCGCTGGACAGTGAAACGGTTGCAAAAGGAATCGGCCGTGTGCACAGGGAAATTTCTGTTTTGCAGTATAATGACGAAAATTCTCTGAGCTGTACCATTAATCTTGCATTCTATTTTGCCAGGGAATACTATACGATTATTCGTGAATTGCCGGCAGGAAAAGGTTTTGCCGATATTTGTTTCCTGCCGAGAAAGCTTCATCAGGACAAGCCGGCCGCAATAATTGAACTGAAATGGGACAAAAGTGCGAAAGGAGCCATTGACCAGATCAGAAACCGCCAGTATGGAGAGGCGTTAAGCGATTATCAGGGAGAACTTCTGCTGGTTGGAATCAATTATGACAAAAAGACAAAAATGCATGACTGTGTGATTGAAAAATATCGGAAAAACTGCTAGCAGACAGGAGAGCGAATTGTGAAGATCTGCTTTGCTCCAGGATTCCACACTTTTGCCTTCCATTCGCATATGATACATCAGAACGGATCAGAACTTGAGAAACCGTTCGGTGGGAGGTGGATGGTGTGGAACCTTTACTGGAGCTAAAACGCGTGAGTTATGCTTATCACACAAAAAATGGCGAGACGTATGCATTGTCAGATTTATCGTTTCAGGTACAAAGCGGCGAATTTATAGCAATAGTTGGACCAAGCGGTTGTGGAAAATCCACGCTGCTTTCTTTAATTTCAGGGCTTTTGCGAGCAGAGAGCGGGGCTATTTTACTGAATGGAAAAGAGGCGGAGACATTTCAGAAAAATATCGGATATATGCTGCAGAAAGACCATCTTTTTGAGTGGCGGAGCATTTACCGAAATGTAATTCTCGGGCTTGAAATTCAGGGGCGATTGGATGAAAAATCTAAAGAAAGAGTTGAAAATATGTTGGCGGATTATGGGCTGGCGCGGTTTCGTGATGCGCGTCCGTCACAGCTTTCCGGGGGGATGCGGCAGAGGGCGGCACTGATCCGGACGCTGGCGCCGGACCCGGAACTTCTGCTGTTGGATGAACCGTTTTCTGCACTGGATTTTCAGACGCGGCTGTCGGTCTGTGATGATGTGTGGGCAATCCTGCGAAGAGAAAAAAAGACAGCGATTCTCGTGACCCATGATCTCTCGGAAGCGGTGAGCATGGCAGACCGCGTACTGGTGCTGACAAAGCGTCCGGCCACGATCTGTGCCGATATCCGCATTCAGTTTGAAAAAGAAAATGTCACGCCGTTTGAGCGGCGAAGCGAGCCGGAATTTAAGGATTATTTTAATGAGATCTGGAAGGAGCTGAATCTGCATGGATGAGAGAAAAATATCACAGAGGCAGCAGCATTATCTGCAGATGCTGCGCAGGCGGCAGCGCCGGATCACTGTAGTTCAAATCCTGATCTTTGTGCTCTTTCTTGTCATCTGGGAGAGTGCCGTGCGGCTTTCGTGGATCGATGGTTTTATTTTCAGCAGTCCGTCGCGGGTCGTGAAAACGTTTGTGGGTATGTGCGAGGATGGAAGCATTGTGGCGCATACTATGAGTACGCTGCTTGAGACAATCGTCAGTTTTCTGTTTGTGGCTGTGACCGGAACGGGACTTGCAGTTGCGTTGTGGTATTTTACGGAGCTTTCTGAGATTCTGGAGCCGTATCTCGTCGTGCTCAACAGTCTGCCAAAATCTGCGCTTGCACCGCTTTTGATCGTCTGGCTTGGTGCAAATCAGAAATCGATCATTGTCTCTGGTATGTCAGTGGCAATCTTCGGAACGGTGCTCAATCTTTTTACCGGTTTTCAGGAAGTGGATCCGGATAAAATCCGCCTGATTTATACATTTGGCGGAACGAAGCGAAATGTGCTGACGAAAGTGGTGCTTCCGGGAACGCTGCCGCTTTTACTCAGTGTAATGAAGGTCAATATCGGGCTCTGTCTGGTCGGCGTTGTGATCGGAGAATTTATCGGGGCAAGACAGGGGCTTGGCTATCTGATCATTTACGGAAGTCAGGTCTTCCGGCTGGATCATGTGATTATGTCGATCTGCGTGCTGTGCGTGATTGCGGTGCTGCTGTATCGGATTCTTGGGATTGCGGAGAAAGTCTGCCGCAGGCGGAGCTGAGGTCAAAGCAGATATGCGTAATCCGCTTCGCTGCTTGTTCATAACCGAGCAGCTGCTCGGTTATGAAATATTTAAACACGTTCTAATGGAAAGCAGAAAAGCTTTTGTAATATTACAACTGAAAATGGATATGTTTTACCTGAATTTTACAAAAAATTCAGGATAACCAGATAGAAAAAAGCGGTGCGTGCGATAGAATGAAGGGGTGACTGAAGGAGAAGATAGATTATAGCAGCCTAAAGTGCAAAGAGAAAAAATATTACAAAAAGAAAAGTGGACAGAAAGTAATTTTCCAGATTAAAGGATCGAGTGAAAAGGCGAGCATGTATTGGATGGAGTTACAGAAAACAGGAAGCAGTGGATGACTTTCCTGTGCCATGAGTGGGCAAAATACGAAAGAGAATGGTTCTATAAAATGGTACAAATATCTGCTTTCATCTAAAGAAGAGTAGGCTGCAGAAAGAGGAAAAAGAACAAAGATGAGCAAACTGCAATACGAAGACATTCGAAAATCAGAGGAAGTGAATGCATATCTGGCACAGGGAAACGAGATGCTGGGTGTGCTTGGCTATACCGACCATTCTGCAAAACATGCGCAGATCGTGGCGGATACGGCAGGGAAAATATTGAAGGAGCTTGACGCGCCGAAGCGGCAGGTCGAGCTTGCACAGATCGCCGGGTATATGCATGACATCGGGAATTGCGTAAACCGGACGGATCACGCGCATAATGGAGCGATTCTTGCAAGAAGTATCCTGAAAGATATGGGCATGGAAGTGAAGGAGATCGCAGCAGTGATGAATGCAATCGGATCACACGATGAAAAAACAGGCTGTGCGACGGACCCGATCTCAGCAGCACTGATCCTTGCGGATAAGACAGACGTGAGAAGAAACCGCGTGCGCAACAAGAGCAAATCAAGCTTTGATAAACATGATCGTGTAAACTATGCGGTGACAGCTTCAAAGCTTCGCATTCTGCCAGAGAAAAATACGATCCTTTTTGAAATTTGTCTGGACGAATCGATTTGCGCATTAATTGATTATTTTGAGATTTTCATGCAGCGGATGATGATGTGCCGGCGCGCAGCGGAGGTACTGGGCATGAAATTCAAGATGACGGCAAACGGGAAAAAGGTGTGCTGAAAATAGAGGTGTCCTGCCAAGGGGCATCTTTATTTTTACCGTAAAAAGGAATTGGTGAGATCAAAAGGAAACTCGCGGTTCATTTTAATTTTTGCTTAATTTGATTAAAAGTTAGGATAGATTTTAAAATGCTAATATGGTATGCTGATGATTACAAAGAATCATAACGGCAAGGTTTTCAAATGAAGAAGGGAGAGGTTATGAAATGAAAAGAAACAGGAGAAAACAGTTTGGAATTCTTTTGCTGGCAGTCGTTTTATTGTTTGGCAGTGCATTGCCAGCGGCTGCGGCGAGCCAGGATGTGACCCAGAAATACAGGAGTCCAGTCGCGCGGATGTGTCGGCATTTGGACAGTTATCTGGGCTATGGATGCGGAAGAAATGCGGTATTTAAATATGACATCTATGCAAAGACGACGATGGTTTACTTTATGAATCTGACTTACATATATAGAAAGACGATAAAACAGGCAAATAGAATGTGCGCATCAGATATGAAAACCTACTTTGGCACAACAAAAACAGCTCTGAAAAAATTTGCCGGATATACTTTCCCAAGAAATCCGTCTTACTTACTTAGAAACCGAAACGGAAAAGTGGAATATATTGGTGGAAACTGGGGAGATGAGGCTCCGAAGGGAAGAGTTACAAAAGTATTGAAAACTGGTTCCAATAAGTATGAAGCGCTTTATGATATTTATTACTATGATTATTATGAGCATAGAACACTTTCTTATATGGGAACTTACAAAATATATCTGAAAAAGGTCAGAAATAAATATGGTTTTACGATTACAAACATGAAGCGAACCAAAACAAATAATGTGTGGATATAGAAAATTTCTAATAAAAAAAGGCAACGATAGTCAGAAAAACACAGGAAGGTCTCTTCGATGATAAACAGTCATCCGAAAGGCCTTTCTTATATTTTCCGAAAACGTTTCAGCGGTAGCGCATTCACTTACTGGACTTTCTTCCCTTCAGACTATATAATGTAAAGCAAAAAACGATCTTGTTTTTTATTTCAGAGCCAAAACTATTTCAGGTGCTCAGAAACAAAAACAGGAGTTTGAGGAATAAATGATGTCAGAACAAAAACGAAACTATCAAAAAGAAATGGAACGCCTGCTGGCCTCCAACCCGTCTCCGGTGCCGACACTTTTGCTGCACAGCTGCTGTGCGCCGTGCAGCAGTTATGTGCTGGAGTATCTTTCACAGTATTTTGAAATTACGGTGCTTTATTATAATCCGAATATTTACCCGGAGGAAGAATATTTCAAGCGGGTAAAGGAGCAAAGCCGCCTGATCGAGACAAAGAATCAGGAGGGAACGGGATATCCGATCCATTTTCGGGAAGGAACATTCGAACCACGGGAATTTTATGAGGCAGTACGCGGCCTGGAACAGATTCCGGAGGGCGGCGAGCGATGTTTTGCCTGCTTCCGCCTGAGGCTTTCGTGCGCGGCACAGGCGGCAAGGAAAGGAAACTTTTCTTATTTTACGACAACGCTCACGATCAGTCCGATGAAAAATGCGCAGAAGCTGAATGAGATCGGAGAGGAACTTGCAGAAAAATATGGTGTACATTGGCTGCCGTCTGATTTCAAGAAGAAAAATGGCTATAAACGATCGGTGGAGCTTTCCGCGCAGTATGGGCTGTACCGCCAGGACTACTGTGGCTGCGTTTTTTCAAAGAGGGAGAGGGAAGCACAGAAGGCAGAAAGAAAATTATAGAAATGGACTGAAGGGATAACTTACAGCAGGTGATTAACTGGACGAAAAAATGGATTGTGAATATTGAAAACAGGGATATTTTTGAGACTGCGATCTCGCTGCGCAGGAAATTGCATTTCCCTTGCAAGCACGGCAAAGCTGTGGTAAACTAAAGCGCAAAAGCGCTTCTGCCAGAACAGATGATATATACTCCAAACCGGCAGAAGCGGTGAATCAACAGAAAAGAGGACAGAATATGGCACAGTTATGGGGCGGTCGTTTCACGAAGGAAACCGACCAGATGGTATATGATTTCAATGCGTCGATCACATTTGACAAGCGGTTGTATAAGCAGGATATCGAAGGCAGCATGGCACATGTAAAGATGCTCGCAAAGCAGCAGATTCTGACGGAGCAGGAGCGGGATGAGATTCTGAAAGGACTCACCGGCATTCTGCGTGATGTGGAAAATGGAACGCTTGCAATTACGACAGAGTATGAAGATATCCACAGCTTCGTGGAGGCAAATCTGATTGACCGGATCGGCGATGTCGGCAAAAAGCTGCATACCGGACGCAGCAGAAACGACCAGGTGGCACTTGATATGCGGCTTTACGTGCGCGAAGAGGTGCTTTATACGGACCAGCTTGTGTACGGACTTTTAAAAGTGCTGCAGCGCATCATGGAGGAGAACATCGATACGTTTATGCCGGGCTTTACACATCTGCAGAAAGCACAGCCGGTGACGCTGGCACATCATATCGGTGCTTATTTTGAAATGTTTCGTCGTGACCGTTCCAGACTGAAGGACATTTATGAGCGAATGAATTACTGTCCTCTTGGCGCCGGTGCGCTGGCAGGTACGACCTATCCGCTTGACCGTGATTACACGGCGCAGCTGCTCGGCTTTGCAGGTCCGACGAGAAACAGCATGGATTCCGTGTCGGACCGCGATTATGTGATCGAATATCTGTCGGCGCTGGCAACGATCATGATGCATCTGAGCCGTTTTTCGGAGGAGGTCATCATCTGGAACACGAACGAGTACCGATTTGTGGAGATCGATGATGCTTACAGCACCGGCAGCAGCATCATGCCGCAGAAAAAGAATCCGGATATCGCAGAGCTGGTAAGAGGAAAAACAGGTCGTGTTTACGGAGCACTGATGAGCATGCTCACAACGATGAAGGGACTTCCGCTTGCGTACAATAAGGATATGCAGGAGGACAAAGAGGGCGTATTTGATGCAATTGATACTACCACAATGTGTCTGACGCTGTTTACAGGCATGATGGACACGATCGTATTCAATAAAGATGTGATGGAAGCTTCCGCAAAGAACGGCTTTACAAACGCAACTGACGTGGCAGATTATCTCGTAAACCACGGCGTGCCGTTCCGTGACGCGCACAGCATTTCCGGCCGCCTTGTACTTCGCTGTATCGCAGAAAACAAGGCTCTCGATGATCTGACGCTGGATGAGTATAAGGAAGAATGCCCGGCTTTTGAGGCAGATATCTACGGTGCGATCAGCATGAAGACGTGTGTGGAGCGCCGCCTGACGCTCGGAGCACCGGGCGAGGCCGTGATGCGCCAGGTGATTGCGGAGAATAAAGCATATCTGGAGCGTGAAGCGCCGTCCTGCGATCAGAAGTAAAACAGATGTTGTTTTAGTATGTGAAAAGCAAAGTTGATATGCGCAGTATTTGATTTAGTACTTGACATGAACAGAAAAGAAGTATATCTTATTAAAAGACAAATGTACGTCGTACGAAAACAAAGACGTGCATCTGCACCGGAAAAGCCAAAGAACATTTCGTAAAATCAGAGTATTTTATTTGCGGAAGAGGGGGAGCTGTACCGGGACTGACCAAAGCGGCCAGCCGAAAATTACAAGTGAGGAGATTGAAAAAATGGATCAGAAACTGAGAGTCGGTATCTTAGGCGCAACAGGAATGGTAGGACAGAGATTTATTTCACTGCTTGAAAATCATCCGTGGTTTGAGGTTGTCACTGTAGCAGCGAGCGCAAGAAGCGCAGGCAAGACATATGAGGAAGCCGTTGGCGGAAGATGGAAAATGACGACTCCGATGCCGGAAGCTGTCAAGAAGCTGGTTGTAATGAACGTAAATGAAGTAGAAAAAGTGGCATCTACCGTTGATTTTGTATTTTCCGCTGTGGATATGACGAAGGATGAGATCCGTGCGATCGAAGAGGAATATGCTAAGACGGAGACACCGGTTGTATCCAATAACAGTGCACATCGCTGGACTCCGGATGTACCGATGGTAGTTCCGGAGATTAACCCGGAGCATTTTGCAGTCATTGAGGATCAGAAGAAGCGCCTTGGCACGAAAAAGGGATTTATTGCAGTAAAGCCGAACTGTTCCATCCAGAGTTATACACCGGCACTTGCAGCATGGAAAGAATTTGAGCCGTATGAAGTAGTTGCCACAACGTATCAGGCAATCTCCGGAGCAGGAAAGACATTTAAGGACTGGCCGGAAATGGTTGAAAATATCATCCCGTACATCGGCGGAGAGGAAGAGAAGAGCGAAAAAGAGCCTTTGCGTGTGCTGGGCAAGGTTGCGGATGGCGTGATCAAACCGGCAGATGAACCGAAGATTACCTGCCAGTGCATCCGTGTACCGGTGCTTAACGGTCATACAGCAGCTGTTTTCGTAAAATTCCGCAAAAAACCGACGAAAGAGCAGCTGATCGAAAAGCTGGAGAGCTTCCGCGGACTTCCACAGGAGCTGGATCTGCCGAGTGCACCGAAACAGTTCATTCGTTACATGCAGGAGGATAACCGTCCGCAGGTAACGCTGGATGTTGATTACGAGAAGGGCATGGGTGTTTCAATCGGACGTCTTCGTGAGGATTCCATTTATGATTTCAAATTCGTAGGTCTTTCTCACAATACAGTCAGAGGAGCAGCAGGCGGAGCAGTGCTTTGCGCAGAGACACTGACTGCAAAAGGTTATATTCAGCACAAATAAGTTCCGTAAAATAGTTGCAAAAAAGTTTTTTGATAACGTATAATAGGACTGTCGCGGTCTTGGATCGCGGCAGTTCTGTCGTTTTTAACCGAATCAAGTAAGTCCCCTGCTTCAATTGATGGGAAGCGGATTGCGAATGTCCATTTTACTTTTAAAAAAATGTAAAAATAGTATGTGATGAGTTGACAGAATCTTAAAAATGTGGTTAGATGAATACCCAAAGAGGACACATGTTCGAACAATCGAACATTCAGAGGCGAAGCCGTGTGGTGCGAAGGGGAGAATACGCACCGGAGGCACAGCCAAATAACAGTCCTTATGGCAGACAAAAGGAACAGATCAGGAGGAAACGGATGGCAAAATCACTGTTTATTGCGGAGAAACCGAGTGTTGCTCAGGAATTCGCAAAAGCATTAAAAGAAAAGATGAGTCGTGGGGATGGGTTTCTGGAATCAGATTCCTATGTGGTGACCTGGTGTGTCGGCCATCTTGTGACCATGAGTTATCCGGAGGTTTATGATCCGAAATATAAGCGGTGGAGTCTTGCTACACTTCCGTTTCTTCCGGAAACGTTTCTTTACGAAGTGATCCCGGGAGTGAAAAAGCAATTTCAGATCGTCAGCAGATTATTGAACCGAAAGGATGTATCCTGTATTTATGTCTGTACGGACTCAGGGCGGGAGGGAGAATATATTTACCGCCTGGTGGAGCAGATGGCAGGTGTGAAAGGCAAAGAGCGAAAGCGTGTCTGGATTGATTCCCAGACAGAAGAAGAGATCCACCGGGGTATTGCGGAAGCGAAGGATCTTTCGGAGTATGATCATCTTTCGGATGCAGCGTACCTGCGGGCAAAGGAAGACTACCTGATGGGGATTAATTTCTCACGGCTTTTGACCTTAAAATATGGAAATACGATCTCAAATTATCTTGGGACGAAGTATGCGGTCATTTCCGTAGGACGTGTCATGACGTGTGTGCTCGGAATGATTGTCAGAAGAGAGCGGGAGATCCGCCAGTTTGTGAAGACGCCGTTTTACCGCGTTGTGCAGCAGCTGGAGCTGGAGGGAAAGCAGCTGGAGGGTGAATTCCGTGCCGTGCAGGGTTCCGCTTATTTCCAGTCACCGAAGCTTTACAAGGAGAACGGTTTTAAAGAGAAAAAAGATGCACAGGAGCTGATCCGTCGGCTGCTTGCTGATCCGCCGCCTGCAAAGACGGTTGTCGATTCGATTGAGCGAAAGAAAGAGAAGAAAAATCCGCCGCTGCTTTACAATCTGGCCGAGCTGCAGAACGACTGCTCCAAAATGTTCAAGATCAGCCCGGATGAGACATTGCGCATTGTGCAGGAGCTGTACGAAAAGAAGCTTGTCACGTATCCGAGAACGGATGCACGTGTGTTATCTACCGCAGTAGCAAAAGAGATTTCGCGCAATATTTCCGGACTGCGCAACTTTGCTCCGGCGAAAGCATTTGCACAGGAGGTACTGGATGACGGCAGTTATCAGGGAATCGCGAAAACACGCTATGTGAATGACAAGCAGATCACTGACCACTATGCGATCATTCCAACCGGACAGGGATTTGGTGCGCTTGGTTCATTAAAGGGAAATGCATACGGTGTTTACGCGGCGATCGTACGGCGCTTTCTGAGTATTTTTTATCCGCCGGTCGAGTTTGCAAAGATCACAATGGTAACGGCGATGCAGAATGAAAGGTTTTTTTATTCTTTCCGAGTGCTGCTGTCAGAGGGATATTTTAAAGTAGCCGGTAATCCTTACGAGAAGAAAAAAGAAGCCGGAACTGCAGGCGCTGAGAATGAAAAAATGCGCATATCATTCAAAACTGGATCAGAAGAAAACCAGGAGAATTCTGAGACGGTCAACAGTAGCAAGGAGCTTTTAGAACTGTTGAAAAAGATCCGAAAAGGCATGGAATTTCCGATAAAGGATCTGGTGATCCGGGAAGGAGAAACTGCACCGCCTAAGCGCTACAACTCCGGTTCCATGATTCTGGCAATGGAAAATGCGGGTCAGCTGATCGAGGATGAAGAGCTGCGTGCGCAGATCAAAAGCTGCGGTATTGGTACAAGTGCAACAAGAGCAGAAATCCTGAAGAAGCTGGTGGCAAATAAATATATCGCTTTAAATAAAAAGACGCAGATTCTTACGCCGACGCTGCAGGGTGAAATGACGTACGACGTAGTATTTTGTTCTATTCGTTCGCTGCTGAATCCGGAGCTGACTGCAAGCTGGGAAAAAGGACTGAATTATGTGGCAGAGGGCTCGATTACGGATCAGGAGTATATGCAGAAGCTGGAGCACTTTGTCCGTTCACGCACAGACGGAGTACTGGGGCTGAATAATCAGCAGCTGCTGCGGCCGCTTTTTGATGCTGCGGCAGTTTATTATAAAAAAGGAAGAGGCGGATCGACCGTCTCCAAACAGGAGGGCTAATATGGAAACGTGTAAAATCAAAAATCTTTATACGCTGGAAGAAACAATCGCAAAGCCATTATTTGAGGGAGCGGAGTATCCGTGGGAACTTCTGCCAAAGATCAGTGCATTTATTCTGGAACTCGGAGCAACACTCTCAGAGGAAGAGTACGAAAAGGTCGGAGAAAATGTCTGGATTGCAAAATCAGCAAAGGTAGCACCGACTGCATTTATTAACGGTCCTGCGATCATCGGAAAAAACGCGGAGGTGCGTCACTGTGCATTTATCCGGGGAAATGCAATTGTCGGAGAGGGTGCGGTTGTTGGAAATTCCACGGAGCTGAAAAATGTAATTTTGTTCAATAAGGTACAGGTGCCGCATTACAATTACGTTGGAGATTCGATTCTTGGATACAAGGCACATATGGGAGCCGGATCGATTACCTCAAATGTAAAATCAGATAAAAAGCTCGTTGTCGTAAAGGATGGCACAGAGCGGATTGAGACCGGCCTGAAAAAATTCGGTGCAATGCTCGGCGATGAGGTGGAGGTCGGCTGCGGATCCGTGCTCAATCCGGGCACGGTGATCGGACCTCACTCGAATATTTACCCGCTTTCTTCGGTGCGGGAGGTCGTACCGGCAAATTCAATTTACAAAAAGCGCGGAGAAGTAGCAGAAAAACACTGATGGAAACATCAGATAAGGAAGGAATTGGAAAATGGCAAAAAGCAACACATACGACGCGAGCAGTATTTCCGTACTGGAAGGACTGGAGGCGGTCCGCAAGCGTCCCGGAATGTACATTGGAAGTGTTTCAAGAAAAGGACTGAATCATCTGATCTATGAGATTGTGGACAATGCCGTGGATGAGCACCTGGCGGGTTACTGTAAGAAAATAGAGGTCTATCTGGAAAAGGACGGCTCCGCAACAATTGAGGATGACGGACGCGGTATCCCGGTTGGTATGCATGAAAAAGGGATGTCTGCAGAACGACTCGTGTTTACGACGCTGCATGCAGGCGGAAAATTTGATGATACTGCCTATAAGACAAGCGGCGGTCTGCACGGAGTGGGGTCTTCCGTTGTGAATGCACTCTCTACCTGGCTGGATGTGCAGGTTATGCGAGAGGGGAAGGTTCATCATGACCGCTATGAGCGGGGAATTCCTGTACTTGAGCTGGAAAACGGTCTGCTTCCTGTGATCGGCAGAACAAAAAAGACGGGAACCAGAATCCAGTTCCTTCCGGATCCGGAAATTTTTGAAAAGACGCGGTTTTCTGCAACCGAGCTGAAATCACGGCTGCATGAGACTGCATATTTGAATCCGGAGCTGACCATTTATTTTGAGGATCGTCGCGGGGAGGAGACAGAGCAGATTACGTATTCAGAGCCGGATGGAATTACAGGATTTGTTCGGGAACTGAACCAGGAAGAAGAACCTGTCTGTGAGCCCGTTTATTTTAAAGGGGAGGCAGACGGAATTCAGGTGGAAGCAGCATTTCAGTACGTCAATGAATTCCATGAAAATGTGCTTGGATTCTGCAACAATATCTATAATGCAGAAGGTGGTACACATCTGACCGGATTTAAAACAACTTTTACAACGGTAATGAATACGTATGCGCGTCAGATCGGGGTATTAAAGGATAAGGACGCAAACTTTACCGGTGCAGATATCAGAAATGGAATGACTGCTGTTGTCTCGATCAAGCATCCGGATCCGCGTTTTGAAGGACAGACGAAGACAAAGTTGGATAATCAGGATGCGGCACGTGCGGTTGGAAAGGTGACTGGTGAGGAGATTGTCCGATACTTTGATAAAAATCTGGAGGCATTAAAGAGTATTCTTGCCTGTGCAGAAAAATCGGCCAAGATCCGCAAATCAGAGGAGCGTGCGAAGACAAACCTGCTCACAAAGCAGAAGTATTCATTTGACAGCAACGGAAAACTGGCAAACTGTGAGAGCAGAGATCCATCTGTCTGTGAGATTTTTATCGTGGAGGGAGATTCCGCTGGCGGTTCGGCCAAGACAGCCAGAGACCGAAATTATCAGGCAATCCTTCCAATCCGCGGAAAGATCCTGAATGTGGAAAAAGCCAGCATTGACAAGGTACTTGCAAATGCGGAGATCAAGACGATGATCAATGCGTTCGGTTGTGGATTTTCAGAAGGCTATGGAAATGATTTTGATATTACAAAACTGCGGTATGACAAGATTATCATTATGGCCGATGCCGACGTGGATGGCGCGCATATCAGCACGCTACTATTAACGCTGTTTTACCGCTTTATGCCGGAACTGATTTATGAGGGACATGTATATATTGCGATGCCGCCGCTTTACAAGGTGATTCCGTCACGCGGACAGGAGCAGTACCTGTACGATGACAAGGCGCTGGAAAAGTACCGAAAGACACATAAGGCACCGTTTACGCTGCAGCGCTATAAAGGTCTTGGTGAGATGGATGCGGAGCAGCTCTGGGAGACGACGCTGAATCCGGAGACAAGAATGATGCAGCGGGTGGAGATTGAGGATGCGCGTCTTGCATCGAATGTGACGCGGATGCTCATGGGCACGGAGGTGCCGCCGCGCAAGGAATTTATCCATGAGCATGCTCAGGATGCACTGCTTGACGTATAACAGACGAGTAAGGACAGAAAAAGGAGTCAGAAATAAATTATGGATGGACAGATAATCAGAGCGGAGTATTCGGACATCATGCAGAAGTCATACATTGATTATGCAATGAGCGTTATCATCGCACGTGCGCTTCCGGATGTGCGGGACGGTTTAAAACCGGTACAAAGAAGAACGCTCTACGATATGTATGAACTTGGAATCCGTTACGACCGCCCTTACCGTAAATCTGCGCGTATCGTCGGGGATACAATGGGTAAGTATCATCCGCACGGAGACAGTTCGATCTACGAGGCACTCGTTGTCATGGCGCAGGAGTTTAAAAAAGGAATGCCGCTCGTTGACGGACACGGTAACTTTGGTTCAATCGAAGGAGACGGAGCAGCAGCCATGCGTTATACGGAAGCAAGACTGCAGAAGGTGACGCAGGAAGCCTTTCTTGCGGATCTTGACAAAGATGTCGTCGATTTCGGGCCGAACTTCGACGAGACGGAAAAAGAGCCGCTCGTGCTTCCGGTGCGGATTCCGAACCTGCTGGTGAATGGTTCTGACGGAATTGCAGTTGGTATGGCAACCAGTATTCCGCCGCATAATCTTTCTGAAGTGATCGATGCAACAAAAGCGCTGATCAAAAACAATCAGCTGACGACAGAAGCTCTTATGAAGTACATCAAGGGGCCTGATTTTCCGACCGGCGGAATCATTGTTAATCAGGCAGATCTGCAGAAGATCTATGAAAGCGGACAGGGGAAGATCCGCCTGCGCGGAAAGGTTGAGGTAGAACAGGTTAAGGGCGGAAAAGAACGTCTCGTGATCACAGAGATTCCTTATACCATGATGGGCGCGAATATCGGGAAGTTTTTAAATGATATTGCATCACTTGTCGAGACGAAAAAGACGACCGATATTGTGGATATTTCCAACCAGTCCTCAAAGGCTGGTATTCGAATTGTTCTGGAGTTGAAAAAGGGAGCAGACACTGAGAGACTTAAAAACCTTCTGTATAAAAAGACACGTCTGGAGGATACATTTGGTGTCAATATGCTTGCGGTTGCGGACGGAAGACCGGAAACGTTAAGCCTGCGCCAGATCCTGGAATATCACATTGATTTTCAGTTTGAGGTCAATACGCGCAAATATCAGAGCATGCTCGATAAAGAAGAGAAAAAACAAGAGGTGCAGGAAGGACTGATCCGTGCCTGCGATGTAATCGACCTGATCATCGAGATACTGCGCGGCAGCAAGAATCGTGAACAGGTAAAAGCGTGTCTCGTCGACGGTGTAACGGACGGCATCCGTTTTAAGACGGCAAAATCAAAAAAAGAGGCGGCAAAACTGAAATTTACCGAGATGCAGGCAAATGCGATTCTTGATATGCGTCTTTATAAGCTGATCGGACTGGAGATTGACGTGCTGATGAAGGAGCATGAAGAGACTCTGAAAAATATTGCGCGTTATACCGATATTTTAAATAATTACAGCTCAATGGCTGAGGTGATCATGAAAGAACTGGATCAGTTTAAGAAAGAATTCGGCCGGCCGCGGCGCACTGCGCTTGAAAATGCAGAGGAAGTCGTTCTGGAAGAGCAGAAGATCGAAGAGCTTCCGGTTGTCTTTTTGATGGATCGTTTCGGCTACGTACGAACGATTGATGAGACGGTATATGAACGCAACAAAGAGGCAGCGGATCAGGAGAATCGCTACGTGCTCCACTGTATGAATACGGATCGGGTCTGTGTTTTTACCGATAATGGGAAAGTCCATTTGTTAAAGCTGCTGGATGTACCGTATGGTAAATTCCGTGATAAAGGCACACCGGTAGATAACCTTTGCAATTACAACAGCAGCGAAGAAAATTTTATTGCAGTAATGGCATTAAATGACATTCGTGATACCGTTCTGACATTTGTGACCAGGCAGTCGATGGTAAAACAGGTACAGGGAAATGAATTTGACGTATCAAAGAGGACGATTGCGGCAACAAAGCTGTCCGATGGAGATGAGGTGATAGCTGTATACGCGGCCGGAGAACAGTGTCAGATGGTTCTGGTCTCTCATAATGGTTATTATCTTCGTTTTCCGGTGTCAGAGATTCCACTGAAAAAGAAGACTGCGGTCGGTGTGCGCGGAATGAAGCTGGCAGAAGGAGATCAGATCGCAGATGTTTACTGGCTGGAGAAGGACAGTGATATAGAGGTGCCAATCGGGGAGAGGACGCTTCACCTGAATCGTCTGAGAATCAGCACCAGGGACGGGAAAGGAACGAAGCAGCGATGAAGTTTTTTCATTTGTCTGATTTGCATATCGGAAAACGGATCCATGAATTTTCTATGCTGGAGGATCAGAGATATATTCTGAATGAGATTTTGCAGCTGGCAGATAAGGAGCGGCCGGACGGTGTATTGCTTGCCGGGGATATTTATGATAAAGCCATTCCGACGGCAGAAGCGGTTCAGGTTTTTGATGGTTTTCTGCAGGGGCTTGTAAAACGGAGAATCCCTGTATTTCTGATCAACGGCAATCATGATTCGGCAGAGCGCCTTACATTTGGTGCCGGCTGGATGGATCAAAGTGGGATTTATATCGCCCCGCTGTACGACGGAACCGTAAAATGTGTTCGCCTGAAGGATGCATACGGAACGGTTTGTATCCATCTTCTTCCGTTTCTTCGGCCTGCGCTGGTCCGTCATGTACAAGAAGAGCGGGCAGAAGAGATCGTGGATTATCCAAGTGCGCTGACGGTAGCATTATCCGGGATTAAATTAAATCCGGAGGAGCGAAATATCCTGATAGCGCACCAATTTGTGACTGGTGCGTCCAGATGTGATTCGGAAGAACTGCAGGTGGGAACCATTGATCAGATTCCGCTTTCTCTTTTTGATACGTTTGACTACGTGGCGCTTGGACATATCCATAGTCCTCAAAAGGTTGGAAGAGAGACGGTCCGCTACTGTGGTTCCCCACTGAAGTATTCTTTTTCAGAAGCAGAACAGCAAAAATCGGTGACGGTTGTAGAGCTGGAGGAAAAAGGCAGAACAGTAATCCGTACTCTGTTGCTGCAGCCACAGCATGATCTTCGAAAAGTAAAGGGAACGTATCTTGAGGTGACGGCGCGTTCATTTTATGAAAGCAGTAATTGTGAGGATTATCTTCAGATTACGCTGACCGATGAAGAAGACGTTGTGGATGGCCTGGCTAAGCTGCGTACAATCTATCCTAATCTGATTCGCCTGGAGTATGATAATCGCAGGACAAGAGAAAACGGGGAGATTGCAGCTTCTGACCCGGTTCAGCAGAAAACAGAGCTGGAATTGTTTCAGGAATTCTATGAGATGCAGAATAATCAACCAATGTCCGGACAGCAGCACGCATACGTCCGGAAGCTGATACAGGAGCTGAAAGAATGAAGCCAAAAAGACTTACCATCAGTGCTTTCGGACCATACGCAGGAAAAACGGAGCTGGATTTTACTTCGCTGACAGGACTTTATTTGATTACCGGAGATACCGGGGCCGGAAAGACAACGATTTTCGATGCGATCACGTTTGCGCTTTACGGCGAAGCGAGCGGTGAAGTGCGTGAAGCCGGAATGTTCCGCAGTCAGTATGCAAGGGATGGCGTTCGTACATATGTGGAATTTATTTTTACGTACGGAGGAAAGGATTATACAGTAAGGCGAAATCCGGAATATCTGCGTCCGAAGGACAGGGGAAACGGATATACAACCGAGAAAGCGAATGCGGAATTGATTTATCCGGATGAGCGGCAGCCGGTAAATAAAAGCAGAGACGTAACGCGCGCAATTACGGAACTGCTTGGTCTGGATTACCATCAGTTTACTCAGATCGCGATGATCGCGCAGGGCGATTTTCAAAAACTGCTGCTTGCCGGAACGACAGAGCGCAGTGAAATCTTTCGGAAAATTTTTCATACAGAGCTTTATCAGATGCTGCAAAACCGTTTGCGGGAGGAAGTCAAGGCCAGATGGAAAAATTATGATGAGATGCGAAGAAGTATTGCGCAGCATCTGGATGGAATTCGCTGTGGAGAAAATACGGTTATTCAAAAAGAACTGGCAGATTTAAAAAAGAATAAATATGACGGAACGGTGATACCGGCACTTGAGCTTTTGGAAGAGCTGCTTACAAAGGAGCAGGCTGAGCTGGAAGAGCAGGAAAAAACACTTCTGCAATTGAATCAGGATATTGAAAACTGTAGTCAGCAGCTTGGCCGGACAGAACAAAACAGGATTTCTTTGGAAAAAAAGAAGCACAAGGAGATCGAACGGGAAGCACTACTTCCGAAATTTAAAGAAGCGGAAGCTCAAATGCATACGGCGCAGGAGCAGGCAGTGGTCTGCCCTGCTATTGAACAGGCAGTGCGTGAAAAGGAGGCTCAGCTGGAATTACTGGAGAAGCTTTCGCAGCTGCACCTTTCCTATGAAAAACTACAGCTTCAGCTGACGGCTCTTATGGAGCAGAAAAGGCAAAAAACAGAAGAGACAGCTGATCTGAAGAAACAACTGGTCGGGCAGCAGCAAAAGAAAGAAGCACTGGATAGCTCAGAGCTTTTGCTTGAGCGAATCAGAAGACAAAAAAAAGAGTGCCGGGAACGAAGAAAAACGCTCGCAGATTTTGAGCAAAAGGAAAAAGAAGATACGAATGAGCTGCAAAAGCTTGTTGAAAACTGTGCGATACACGAACAAGGACGGAAGAATGCCAGAGAAAGATCCGAAGCACTGCGGATGGAGGCAGAGAGCCTGGTGGAACAGGAATCCGTTCTTGCACTGGAGCAGGAACAATATAGGCGTCTGAAGCAGCAGTACGATGAACTAAATCGCGAAGTAGCTCTGTACCGGAATAATGGGATACTTGAACAAGAGACGCAGCAGAAGCTTGGGCAACTTTTGGATGAGCAGGAACAGGCAAAAAAAGCAAAAGAACGTCTTGATATAATGGAAAAGAATCAGCTTGCCAAAAACCAGAAAGCATTTCAGCTTGAAATGAAGAAGGAAAGACTGGTACAGCTGGAAAAGAGCCTGCTGGAGCAAAGCCGGCAAAAAGAAGAACTGCGCAGGCTGCAGGCTGCATATCAAAGGGCAGCAAAAAACAGAGATATTCTGCAGGAGGATTACCTGTATCAGGAGCGGCTGTTTCTTGACGCACAGGCTGGGCTGCTGGCAAAGGGACTGAAACAAGGTGAACCTTGTCCTGTTTGTGGGTCCCGATGTCATCCGCATCCGGCTCAGATACCGGCGCATATTCCTGAAAAGGCGGAATTGGAGAAAAAAAAGCAGCTGCTTCAGAATGCACAGCTTGAGGCAGTACGCCTGAGTACAAAATCCGGCCAGAAAAAAGAAATGATAGAGCGGGCAGACTCAGAAGTCAGACAGCTGCAGGAGCTTCTGGCTGAAAAGGCGGAGGATTCGGCAGCTGTTGGTGCCATGCTTGAACGGATCAGGGAAGAGCAGCTTCGGGAAAAGAAGATCAGGGCACAGGAAGAACAGGAAATGCAGCTTCTTACGCACCGCGTAAGGGAAGCAGAAAGCAAAACAGAACTGCTGGAAAAAATGCAGCAGGAGTATAATGAGCTACTGCAGCAGCAGGCTGGCAGCAGGATTCAGATCCGAAAGCTTCTGGAACAGATTGAAAAGACGGAGCCGAAAGAAAATCCGCCTGAGATTGATCAGAAAGTACAGATGCTCATGGATATGGCAGAAGGAGCTCAAAAGAAAGCACTTTTGGAGCTGGAAGCTCTGGAAGTAAAAATCGCTCAGGCAAAGAAAAAGCAGAGAAGAAGGCAAAGCTGTCTGGAAGAAGCCAGACGGACAGATCTGCAGGAGGCAGAGGAAAACAAACTTTTACAGCAAATGCTGCGCCGAAGAGAAGTTCTTTTAGAAAACAGGAAAAACCGTACGGAAAAATGGCAGGCATTGCTTGAGCAATTGGGTACTGAGCTTGCAATTACAGATATTAATAATATTTTTCCGAAGGAATCATTGACGGAAAAAAATGAAAGAGTACTTCAGAAACTGGATGATTTGATGAACGAACTTTGCTATCTGGAGATGAAAACGTCCGGTGAGCTTGAAGAATGGAACAGATGCAGACAGAAAATTCTTCAGCTTGAAGAGCTTCTGGAACAGACAGAAGGCGAAATGCATGAAAAAGAACTTGGTGCGGAACGGGTACGGGCACAGTGTAGTGCTTTGAAAGAACAGGAAGAGGAGCTTCAGAAAAAACTGTGCGGAATAACAAAGCAGGACGTAGAGCGTGAAAAACATTTGCTTACAGAGAAAAAGAATTCTCTGGAAACAGCCGTAAAACAGACAGCAGAAACATGGCAGCAGCTGAAAAATCAAATTCTGGTGCTTGATTCTGCAATCTCTGCACTTGAGCGCAGCATCGGAAGGGAACTCCCGGATGAAGCTGCATTGCTGGAACAGAAAAAGAATCTTGCAAAGCAGAAAGCCTTTGTTGAAGACCAGAGAACCGGGCAGTATTCCATCTGGCAGAATAACAGGCACATTCAGGAAGCGGTCTGCCGGAATCGGGAAAAAATGGAAGAAGCAGAAAGAGAATACGTCTGGGTGAAGGCACTGGCAGATACGGCGGGAGGTGCACTTTCCGGGAAACAAAAGATCGAGCTGGAAACGTATGTGCAGATGGCTTATTTTGACCGGGTTTTGCGCAGGGCGAATCTGCGGCTGATGAAAATGAGCAGGGGACAGTATGAGCTGAAGCGAAGAATGGACAAAGACAGCCGGAAAGAAAAAGCAGGACTTGATCTGAATGTAGTGGATCACTACAACGGGACGGAGCGCAGCGTAAAAACACTTTCCGGAGGTGAGACATTCCAGGCGTCTCTTTCTCTTGCGCTGGGATTGTCTGATGAAATTCAGTCTTATGCAGGCGGCATTCGGCTGGATGCGATGTTTATTGATGAAGGCTTTGGTTCACTTGATGAGGATGCATTAAATCAGGCAATCAGTGCACTGGAGGGACTGGCAGAAGGCAGTCGGATGGTTGGGATCATTTCTCATGTGCCGGAGCTTAGAGAACGGATCAGCAGAAAGGTTTTTGTAACAAAAGAACGCAGAAGAGACGGGATCGGAAGCAGCGTACAGATAATAAACGGAATGCTGTAAGATTACGTTTTTACGGATTCCCGGTATTTTGAGCAACAAAAAAAGCGGATAACGGGAATCGAACCCGCCTATCCAGCTTGGGAAGCTGGTGTTCTACCAATGAACTATATCCGCATTACGTATCTATCATACCACATTTTTCGGAAAAAGCAAGAAAAAATTGAAAGGGCTTGCATTTCATGGAAAATAGTGCTATGATAAGCAGGAATTTGATACTGTTACTAGAGTAGGAGTGGGCCAGTTGGTCCACTCTTATTTGTGAAAAAAAGTATTTTGTTGCTGCAGGAAGGAGGATTGTGATGAGCAAACGGGAAACATATGAACAGAGAACAGAGGAGCTGATCATGCCGATCATTGAGCAGAATCAGTTCGAACTGGTAGATGTGGAGTATGTAAAAGAAGGAGGCACCTGGTATCTCCGGGCATACATTGACAAGCCGGGAGGAATTACCGTGGATGACTGTGAGGTTGTCAGCCGTGCGCTGAGCGATCTGCTGGATAAACATGATTTTATTGAAGATGCCTATGTGCTGGAGGTCAGCTCCCCGGGGCTGGGAAGACCGCTGAAAAAGGAAAAAGATTTTGCCAGAAGCATAGGAGAGGAAGTTGATGTCCGGACATTCCGGGCGATCAGCCATCAGAAAGAATTTACCGGTATCCTGCGGGACTATGACAAAGAAAAGATCGTACTTGAAATGGAAGATCAGGAACTGCTCGAGATTGCACGCGCTGATATCGCGCTGATCCGGCTGTCATTTGATTTCTGATCACGACAAAGCAAATACTGGGAGGATAGAATCATGAATAGCGAATTATTCGAGGCACTGACGCTGCTCGAAAAAGAGAAAAATATCAGCAAGGATACACTGCTGGATGCCATTAAGCAGTCACTTCTGCAGGCATGTAAAAACCACTATGGGAAGGCAGAGGCAAACAACGTTATCGTAAATATTGATCCGCAGACGTGTGAATTTGAAATTTATGCAGAGAAGAAGGTTGTGGATCACGTAGAGGATGAGCTTGCAGAGATCAGCCTGACGAATGCAAAAATGAAGGATTCCAGATACGAGCTTGGCGATGTGGTACGCGTTGATATCAAGTCAAAGGAATTTGGCCGGATCGCGACGCAGAATGCGAAAAATGTGATTCTGCAGAAGATCCGCGAGGAAGAGCGAAAGGTTCTTTTCAGCGAGTATTATGAGAAAGAAAAGGATGTTGTGACCGGTGTGGTACAGCGCTATGTCGGAAGAAATGTCAGCGTCAACCTTGGAAAGGTAGATGCGATGCTCAGCAGCGAAGAAATGATCAAGGGCGAGACCTACCATCCGACCGAGCGTATTAAGGTATACGTGCTGGAAGTAAAGGATACGCCGAAGGGGCCGAAGATCCTTGTGTCCCGCACGCATCCGGAGCTGGTAAAACGTCTTTTCGAGGAAGAGGTTACCGAGGTGCGCGATGGCATTGTAGAGATCAAGAGCATTGCAAGAGAGGCCGGCAGCCGTACAAAGATCGCAGTATATTCCAATGATCCGGACGTAGATCCGGTGGGTGCATGCGTCGGATTAAACGGTGCGCGTGTCAATGCAGTTGTAGAAGAATTAAACGGCGAGAAGATCGATATCATTAACTGGGATGAAAACCCGGCACTGCTGATCGAGAATGCACTCAGCCCGGCAAAGGTTATTTACGTTATCGCTGATCCGGATGAGAAGACTGCAAGAGTTGTCGTTCCGGACTATCAGCTTTCTCTTGCGATCGGAAAAGAGGGACAGAATGCAAGACTTGCAGCACGTCTGACCGGTTTTAAGATCGATATCAAGAGCGAGATGCAGGCACGTGAGTCCGGAGATCTTCTGGAGTATGAGGAAGATTACTACGAAGATGAGGACACAGACGAGTCATTCGATGATCAGGAACTGAATTCTGAGCAGACAGAAGAGAGCGAACCGGAGATTGCGGCAGCAGAAGCAGATGATGAGCTTCCGGCAGAAGAGGAATAATCCATGGCTGCACCGGTAAAAAAAGTCCCGCTGCGCAAATGCACGGGTTGTCAGGAAATGAAAAGCAAAAAGGAAATGCTGCGGATTCTCAGAACAGCGGAAGGAGAGATCATTGTAGATACCTCCGGCAGAAAAAACGGGCGCGGAGCTTACGTTTGCCGCTGTATGGACTGCTTTGAAAAGGCAGTAAAGAGCAAGGGGCTGGAGCGTGCCTTAAAGGTGCGCGTCCCGGAAGAGACGTATGAGAGTCTGAAGAAGGAGATTGAATCGATTGAAGAGAGATAGCGTATTATCGCTGATCAGTATAGCCAAAAAGGCAGGCAGGATCGCCGCCGGAGAATTTCAGACGGAGACTGCCGTAAAATCGGGAAAAGCTTATCTTGTGATCGTTTCGTCGGAGGCTTCCGGGAACACAGAGAAGAAATTCCGAAATATGTGTTCCTTTTATGAAGTTCCTTTCTGCATCTATGGAACAAAAGAGGCGCTTGGTGCTGCAGTCGGATGCGAATTTCGTGCATCGCTCGCAGTGACCGATGAGGGACTTGCAAATTCCGTGATACGGAAATTAGAAGCTGCTTTGGGAGCGCAGGCAGTGACGGACGGAGGTTGTGTGAATGACGGAGATCAAAACGAATAAGCTTACGAAGGAAACAGGAAAAGAGAACAGAGAGGGAAAAATGAAGGAGGATGTGCAGATGACAGATGCAGAGAACAAGACAGGGGCTGAGGCAGGCACACAGCCGAAGAAGAAAAATATCAGTGCGGTGTTCCGTCCTCAGAACAGTAAAACGGGAATGGTAAAACCGGGATCGAGACCGAAGCCGGCAAGACAGAACACAAATAAATCGCAGGATGCGGCAAAAGTACCGGCAAAGGCAGCAGATGCGCAGGAAAAGAGCACACCGGTAAGAACGTCTGCAGAAACGCAGGGCGCGGCTGAGACGAAGGCTCCGGAAAGAACAACGGCACAGGCAAGACCGGCAGCAGAGCGCAGAGAAGCACCGCGCCAGGGCGGTGAGAGAAGAGATGGCGGCAGCCGTTATCAGGGCGAGAGACGAGATGGCAGAAGCCAGGGCGGTGAAAGAAGAGATGGCGGCAGCCGTTATCAGGGCAACGCATCCAGAAACGGTCAGAGTGGCGGCAGATATCAGGATGGAGCAAGAAACGGTCAGGGCGGACGTACTCAGGACGGTACAAGAAGCAACCAGGGCGGCAGATTCCAGGATGGCGGCACAAGAGGCGGCCAGGGCGGTGAGCGCAGAGACGGCGGCAATCGTTATCAGGGCGGCACATCCAGAAATGGCCAGGGTGGCACAAGAGGCGGCCAGGGTGGAAGATTCCAGGACGGCGGCACAAGAGGCGGCCAGAGCGGAAGATTCCAGGACGGCGGTGCAAGAGGCGGTCAGGGCGGACGTTCCGCAGGAATTCCGAAGGCTCCGGTAGAGTCCAAGCCGCTTGAGAAAGAGAGCAGAAAAAGAACGGAGCGCGGAGACCGCAACCGTGTGGAAAAGGGCGAGAAGCTCGAGAGACTGGAGAAGAACCAGAATGGACGTTCCCAGCAGAAGAACGGAAGAAAGCAGTCCGCACCGGTAAAGCCGCCGGTACCAAAACAGGAAAAACCGGAGGAGACGATCCGCACGATCACAATCCCGGAGAAGCTTACCATTGGTGAACTGGCTGAGGCGATGAAGGTACAGCCGGCACAGCTGGTAAAGAAGCTTTTCCTGCAGGGTACAATGGTAACCGTAAATCAGGAGATTGAATTTGACAAGGCAGAAGAGATTGCACTTGAGTTCAACTGTATCTGTGAGAAGGAAGTAAAAGTCGATGTGATCGAAGAGCTTCTGAAAGAGGATGAGGAAGACGAGAAAGATCTCGTAGCCAGACCGCCGGTAGTCTGCGTCATGGGACATGTAGACCACGGTAAAACATCCCTGCTCGATGCGATCCGGAATACTCATGTGATCGACCGTGAGGCGGGCGGTATCACACAGCACATCGGTGCATATGTGGTATCAATCAACGGACAGAAGATTACCTTCCTTGACACGCCGGGACATGAAGCATTTACTGCAATGCGTATGCGTGGTGCAAATGCAACGGATATCGCAATCCTTGTAGTCGCTGCAGACGACGGTGTCATGCCGCAGACGATCGAGGCGATCAGCCATGCGAAGGCGGCAGGAATCGAGATCATCGTGGCAATCAACAAGATCGATAAGCCGAGTGCAAATATCGACCGCGTAAAGCAGGAACTGTCCGAGCAGGGACTGATCCCGGAGGACTGGGGCGGAAGTACGATCTGCGTACCGGTATCTGCACATTCCCATGAGGGTATCGACAACCTGCTTGAGATGATCCTTCTGACCGCAGAGGTAGCAGAACTGAAAGCAAATCCGAACCGTCGTGCAAGAGGTCTTGTGATCGAGGCTGAGCTGGACAAAGGAAAGGGTCCGGTCGCAACGATTCTGGTACAGAAGGGTACTCTTCATGTCGGCGATCCGATCGCAGCAGGTGCCTGCCACGGCAAGGTGCGTGCAATGATGGATGATAAAGGACGCAGAGTAAAAGAAGCAGGTCCGTCCACGCCGGTCGAGATCCTTGGACTTTCTGATGTACCGAATGCGGGTGAGATCTTTATGGCGATGGAGAATGAAAAAGAGGCGAGAAACTTTGCCGAGACCTTTATCCGTGAGGGAAGAGAGCGTCTGCTTGAGGAAACGAAGTCCAGAATGTCACTGGATGACCTGTTCTCCCAGATCCAGGCAGGTAATCTGAAAGAGCTTAATGTCATTGTAAAGGCAGATGTACAGGGCTCCGTGGAGGCAGTAAAGCAGAGCCTTCTGAAGCTTTCCAACGAAGAAGTGATTGTCAAGATCATCCATGGCGGCGTTGGTGCAATCAACGAGTCCGATGTGATTCTGGCTTCGACCTCCAATGCGATCATCATTGGATTTAATGTACGCCCGGATGCGACGGCAAAGGCAACGGCTGAGCGTGAAAATGTAGATGTACGTCTGTATCGTGTCATCTACGATGCAATCGCAGATGTAGAGGCAGCGATGAAGGGTATGCTTGATCCGGTTTACGAGGAAAAGGTCATCGGCCACGCAGAGGTACGCCAGACATTCAAGGCTTCCGGTGTTGGTACGATCGCAGGCTCCTACGTGCTCGACGGTGTATTCCAGAGAGGATGCAAGGCAAGGATCACAAGAGAGGGCAAGATGATCTATGAGGGAGCACTCGCATCGCTGAAGCGTTTCAAGGATGACGTGAAGGAAGTTAAGGCCGGTTATGAGTGCGGTCTTGTATTTGAGAAATTTAATGATATCGCGGAAGGTGATACCGTAGAAGCATATATCATGGTGGAAGTTCCGAGATAGAAGGTTTTGAGGTGAGATCTGAATGAGAAAAAACAGCATTAAAAATACGCGGATCAATGGAGAGGTTCAGAAAGAGCTCTCCAGGATCATCCAGAACGGGATCAAAGATCCGCGGATCGCGCCGCTGACTTCTGTGGTATCCGTAGAGGTTGCGCCTGATTTAAAAACATGCAAGGCATACATCTCTGTACTTGGAAGCGAAAAAGCCGCAGCGGACACGCTTGCCGGTTTAAAGAGTGCGGAAGGATTTATCCGCCGCCAGCTCGCACATACCGTAAATCTGAGAAACACGCCGGAGATCCGTTTTATTCTGGATCAGTCCATTGAATATGGCGTAACGATGACGAAACTGATTGACGACGTTGTAAAGACAGAACAGAGGAATGAAGATGAAGATAGAGCGGACAGTGAATCTTGATAAAGAACTCAAAAATGTGAAAACCGTCGGAATTGCAGGCCACATTCGTCCGGATGGAGATGCGGTTGGTTCCTGTGTGGGGCTTTACTGGTATCTGAGACAGAATTATCCGGAGATTCAGGTAACGGTATATCTGGAAAAAATTCCGGAGTCTTATCATATGATTGCCGGGACAGACGAAATCTGCCATGATTACTCTGAAGAAAAGGTCTATGATCTTTTCTTCAGCCTGGACTGTGCGGATGAAAAACGGCTTGGAGACGGTGTGAAGTATTTAAACACCGCAAAACGGACCATCTGTATCGATCACCACATCAGCAATGCGGGTTTTGCGGATCTGAACTGCATCTATCCGGACGCCAGTTCAACATCGGAGATCGTTTTCAATCTCCTCGATGAAGATAAGATTACATTTGAGAGCGCAGAGGCGCTGTATATGGGCATTGTACATGATACCGGAGTGTTCCGCCACTCCTGCACTTCTCCGGAAACGATGGAGGCCGCAGCAAAACTGATGCGGTTTGGCGTACGCTGCAGCAAGATCATCAGCGATACGTATTATGACAAGACGTATTATCAGAACCAGATCCTGGGCCGTGCGCTTCTGGAAAGCGTGCTTCTGCTGGATGGAAAGATCATTTTCAGTGCAGTGCGTCAAAGAGAAATGGAATTCTATGGTGTGAAGCCGTCGGATCTGGATGGCATTGTGCAGGTGCTGATGGGAACAGCAGGGGTCGAAGCCGCTATTTTCCTTTATGAGACAGCGCCGCAGGAATTCAAGGTCAGCCTGCGTTCACGTGAAACGGTCGATGTGGCAAAGATCGCAAGCTACTTTGGCGGCGGCGGTCATGTACGTGCGGCCGGCTGTACGATGCAGGGAAGTGTATACGATGTGGTAAACAACATTACATACCATATGGAAGAGCAGATTTGTCAGGAGAAAAACGGTGACTGACGGAATTATCAATGTTTATAAAGAGCGTGGCTTTACTTCCCATGACGTGGTGGCAAAGCTGCGCGGTATTTTAAAAATGAAAAAGATCGGACATACGGGGACACTGGATCCGGAAGCGGAAGGTGTCCTCCCGGTTTGTCTGGGAAAAGCAACAAAAGTATGTGAGCTGCTGACCGATAAAGAAAAGACATATCAGGCTGTTCTGCTGCTTGGTACCGTGACAGATACGCAGGATACGACAGGAGAAGTGCTGGAAACGCATCCGGTTGTCTGCAGCGAAGAGGCAGTCTGTGAGGCCGCGGCAAGATTTACCGGAGATATTCTTCAGGTTCCGCCGATGTATTCGGCTTTGAAAGTAAACGGAAAAAAGCTGTATGAGCTGGCAAGGCAGGGGATCGAGGTAGAGCGGAAAGCAAGACCGGTGACGATAAAAGAGATCCGGATTGATGAGATCCGTTTTCCACGTGTCACAATGACTGTAACCTGCTCAAAGGGAACGTATATCCGGACGCTCTGTCATGACATCGGAGCCTCACTTGGCTGCGGCGGCTGTATGGAAAAGCTGCTGCGCACAAAGGTCGGGCCGTTTATTCTGGAGGATAGTGTGCGTCTTTCCGAGATCGAGCAGAAACGGGATGATGGAAGACTGGAGGAGGTTATCCGTCCGACGGATTCTGTCTTTATGAAATATCAGGCTCTTTTGCTGAATGAGACAGGAGAAAAGGCGGTCCGAAATGGAAATCCGATCCGGCCTGAATTGGCTGTGAAGACAGTCCTGCAGGAGACTTTTGTAAAAGAAGGGGCTTGGGACGGTGATGCCTTGGAAAAAAGGCAGGAATTCGAAAACAAGATGGAAGATGGGATACGTTTTCGAGTCTATGATGCTTCCCGGACGTTTCTGGCAGTTTATGAATGGCGCAGTGAGAAACACTGTCTCTGGCCGGTCAAGATGTTTCTGTGACAAGATAAGAGTACATTACATTGGAGATGCGTATGAGATATTTTTGCAATACAACGGACTTTTATTCTGACGGACCAACAGCGGTGACCTTAGGCAAGTTCGACGGACTGCACAGAGGTCATCAGAAGCTGATCGAAGAGATTTTAAGACTCGGATCAAAAGAGGAAGTTCAGACCGCCGTTTTTGCGCTCGCTTCCGATGAACGGCCGTATCTGCTTTCACCGGAGGAAAAAAAAGAACGGCTGGAAAGATACAATATCGATTATCTGATCCGCTGTCCTTTTATCCCGGAAATTCTCGGGATGGAGCCGGAAACATTTGTGAAAGAAGTGCTGAAAGAACGGCTGCATGCGAAGTATGTGGTGGTCGGTACCGATTTTCATTTTGGACACAACCGAAAAGGTAATGCCGGTTTTCTGAAAACGCTGGAAGAGGCGTATGACATGAAAGTGATCGTCATGGAAAAAGAGTGTTTTAATGGCCGGGAGATCAGCAGTACGTATATAAGGGAATCACTGGCACTTGGAAATATGGAACTGGTGGGTGAACTGCTCGGTTATGAATATCCGGTCAGCGGGATCGTCCAGCATGGGAAAAAGCTTGGCCGCAGACTTGGAATGCCGACGGTCAATCTGATTCCGGAGCCGGGAAAACTCCTGCCCCCGTGTGGCGTATATTACAGCGATGTATTTTCTGGTGGAAATCAATACTGCGGTGTAACTAATATCGGCTACAAACCGACCGTGGACGGTTCTTTTCTTGGCGTGGAAACGTATCTGTATGATTTTCATCAGGATGTTTATGGGAAAGAGGCAACGGTCTGCCTGCGCCACTATGAGCGCCCAGAACAGAAATTCGATTCAGTGGAATCACTGAAACAGCAGATGCAAAAAGACATTCAGCTCGGGAAACAATATTTCAATTTTTCTGGTTGACGCCTCTGCGTTTCTATGATATAGTTTAGCAGTATGAAATTCAGCCGATACTCAGAAGCTTGGATACTCCGACCGCTCTCTTAGTATCAGGCGATTCTATTTAGGAGGAGAACATCATGATTTCAAAGGAAAAGAAAACAGCAATCATCAATGAGTATGCAAGAAAACCGGGCGATACAGGTTCACCGGAAGTTCAGATCGCAGTTCTGACAGCAAGAATTCAGGAGCTGACAGATCATCTGAAAAGCAATCCGAAGGATCATCACTCCAGAAGAGGACTTCTGAAGATGGTAGGTCAGAGACGTGGACTTCTTGCATACCTGAAGAAGACGGATCTGGAAGGATACCGTGCACTGATCGCAAAACTTGGCATCAGAAAATAAGAACTCAAAAGGGCGGGAGTATTTCCGCCCTTGTTCTACGTGAAGGCAGAAAATTTCAAACAGACAAAAATGCAAAAACAAATCTGCAGGCAGTTCCCCGAGACCACTGAAAAGGAAATTTCTTCTTATTTATATAAATTTCTGTAACTGTTCAGAGTCAACCTCCAAAATGCTACGCATTTCGTCGGTGTGGCGTATCCGCCAAATAAAATTTCAAAAACAGGCTTAAAAATGCAAGCATTTTCCGCCTGTTTTATGAAATTTTGCTTGGCTCTGAACAGTTACAAATTTCTTTTTCAGTAGTTTCGGACTCTTGCAGATGCCGTTGCTTTGCTAAGAAGGAGAAAAGATATGTACAAGAGTTTTTCAATGGAGCTTGCCGGAAGAACCCTCACTGTTGATGTGGGACGCGTCGGTGCGCAGGCAAATGGATGTGCATTCATGCACTATGGTGATACTACCGTTCTTTCTACCGCGACAGCTTCTGAGAAGCCGCGTGATGGCATTGATTTCTTCCCGCTCAGCGTTGAGTATGAGGAAAAGTTTTATTCGGTAGGAAAGATTCCGGGCGGATTCAACAAACGTGAGGGTAAGGCATCTGAGAATGCTGTACTTACCTCCCGTGTCATCGACCGTCCGATGCGCCCGCTGTTCCCGAAGGATTACCGCAACGACGTTACCTTAAACAACATGGTAATGTCCGTTGATCCGCAGTGCCGTCCGGAGCTGACCGCGATGCTTGGTGCCGCAATTTCTACCTGCATTTCTGATATCCCGTTTGACGGTCCGTGTGCAATGACACAGATGGGTATGGTAGACGGCGAGCTGATCGTCAACCCGTCTCAGCTTCAGTGGGATAAGGGGGATCTTCGCCTGACGGTTGCTTCGACAAGAGAAAAAGTCATCATGATCGAGGCAGGCGCAAATGAAGTAAAAGAAGAAGTGATGATTGATGCGATCTATAAGTGTCATGCGGTAAACCTTGAGATCATCAAATTTATTGATCAGATCGTTGCTGAGGTAGGAAAGCCGAAGCATACGTATGAGAGCTGCGCAGTTCCGGAAGAGCTTTTTGCAAAGATGAAAGAGATCGTCACGCCGGAGGAGATGGAAGAAGCTGTATTTACCGATGTAAAGCAGGTTCGTGAGGAGAACATCCGCCAGATCACGGCAAAGCTCGAGGAAGCATTTGCAGATCAGGAAGACTGGCTTGCAATCCTTCCGGAGGCAGTATACCAGTACCAGAAGAAGACCGTCCGCAAGATGATCCTGAAAGATCACAAGCGCCCGGACGGACGTGCGATCACACAGATCCGTCCGCTGGCTGCAGAAGTGGATATCATTCCGAGAGTACATGGTTCTGCTATGTTTACAAGAGGTCAGACACAGATCTGTACCGTTACAACACTTGCTCCGCTTTCTGAGGTTCAGAAGATCGACGGACTGGATGAGAACATTCAGTGCAAGCGTTATATGCATCATTACAATTTCCCGTCCTACTCTGTAGGAGAAACAAAAGTCAGCCGCGGACCGGGACGCCGTGAGATCGGACACGGAGCACTTGCAGAGCGTGCGCTGATTCCGGTACTTCCGTCGGAGGAAGAATTCCCTTATGCGATCCGTACCGTATCTGAGACTTTTGAGTCAAACGGTTCTACTTCTCAGGCAAGTATCTGTGCATCTACGATGTCCCTTATGGCTGCAGGCGTACCGATCAAAAAGCCGGTTGCAGGTATCTCCTGCGGTCTGGTTACAGGTGAGACCGACGACGATTACATCGTTCTGACAGACATTCAGGGACTTGAGGATTTCTTTGGCGATATGGACTTCAAGGTAGCCGGTACATTTGAGGGAATCACGGCAATTCAGATGGATATCAAGATCCATGGCCTGACGAGAGCTATTGTCGAGGAAGCAATTGCAAGAACCCGTGAAGCACGTGAGTATATCCTGAATGAGATCATGCTTCCGTGCATCAGCAAGCCGCGTGAGACTGTAAGCAAATATGCACCGAAGATTATTTCCATGCAGATCGACCCGCAGAAGATTGGTGATGTAGTTGGACAGCGCGGAAAGACGATCAACACGATCATTGAGCGTACTGGTGTGAAGATTGATATCACAGATGACGGAAATGTTTCCATCTGCGGCACCGATCAGGAGATGATGGACAAGGCTGCAAAGATGATCACTATGATCGTAACCGATTTTGAAGCTGGTCAGATCCTTGAAGGTGATGTAGTCAGCATCAAGGAGTTCGGCGCATTCATCGAGTTTGCACCGGGCAAAGAGGGAATGGTACACATTTCCAAGATTGCAAAAGAGCGCATCAACCGTGTGGAGGATGTTCTGACACTGGGTGATCATGTAAAAGTTGTTTGCCTTGGTAAAGACAAGCAGGGCAGAATGAGCTTCAGTATTAAGGATGTAAAATAATAGTCAACATAAAATATCGGAATAAGGTTAAGGCTTGGACCGATACGAAGAAGCTGACGGTCGTAAGATAGTCAGAAATCTTGCGCCTCAGGAAACTGGGGCGCCTTCTTTTTTATAGCATTGACCAGAAAGCTGTAGGTTTGGGGAAAGGCTAAAATCGGATAGGCAAAAGCCTCGTTTCGCAGTCCAAAACGAGGCTTGTTTGATTCGGTTTAAAAATCGGGGACAACATTCGGACAGAAAAGAGAGGATGATAGAACGATGAAAAACAGATTTTTAAGATCCGTCATTGGAATATCGGCGGTTATGCTGATGGTATCCGGCTGCGGTTCCAAAGAAAAAGAGACAGAGCCGACTTCTGTCGAAATCGCAGGAGTTGAGGTAGTAGGCGAAACAGAAACGGAGACGGAATCTGAAACGGAAACGGAAACAGAGACCGAGTCTGAGACAGCGAGTGAATCAGAAAGCGAATCTGAGGCAGCATCAGAGCTTGCGACGGAACTGGACCTTGCTGTTTCAGTTGAAACGGAAGCAGAGACGAAAGCCGGCATCTCAGAAGAGGATGTCCTAGCTGAGCCGGAGACAAAAGCCGGTGTGCAGACCGAAACGCCACAGACAAATACTGAGAAACAGACAGAAAAGAAGGAGACAGAGAAACAGACCGAGAAGAAAAAAGCCGGTAAAGAGACCGAAAAGCAGTCTGAGAAAAAAGCGCCGGATAAAGAAACTGAAAAACAGTCCGAGAAACAGAAAGAAACTGAGCGGAAAACTCCGTCAAAACAAAGAGAGACAGAGCCAAAGAAACGGCAGGAGACGGAAAAGGAAGGGAACGGCTTTCTTCAGGCAAGTCTGGAAACGGGAAATACATCTGGAAACAGTGGCCTGATGCAGCAGACAGAAATCCTGACTGCTGCGAAGGAGACAGAAGCTGCGCAGGAAACGGAAGCGGAAGTAAAATCAGAAACAAAACCGACAGAGAATACAAAGCCTGCAGCAGAAACCGAAAAAATGGAAGCAGAGACGAAGGCGGAGGAGCCTGCAGCGGAAACCGAAACAGGGCAGTTGCCGGAAACCGAAGAGACGACAGAAACGCTCAGAAAAGCAGAGGCGGAGACAGAGACTGAATCCCAGGAATCAGAAGCGATGATATCCGAAGAGGAAACAAATAAGAATCCGCTCCGAACGGTAAATGATGTCATTATTGTTCGCAGGGAAGCAAGCGTGGATTCTGGCAGGATCGCCGTACTGTATCCGGGAGAAGCGGTGCTTCAGGTATCAGAAAACGGCGAATGGAGTGAAATCCGTTTTGCGGCAGCTGACGGCCTGGAAAATGGCTGTGTGAAGACAGAGTATCTGGCAGATGCCCAAAAACGGTACCTTGCAAAAGAAAAAGTAAATGTACGCAAAGAGTCGGATCCTGATTCAGAGAAACTTGGCGCTTATCTGGAGAAAGATCCGGTACTTGTAGAGGAGCAGCTGTCAAACGGCTGGTCAAAGGTTCGCTACCTTGAACAGGAGAAAGCAGAGGTTGTGGATGGATACGTTCGCTCTGAGTATCTGGAAAAGGCTGAGGATAGTGGAAATGATCTGCTTACTGCAGAAGCAGCAGCGCTTACGGGAGAGACCGAAGCGCAGACCATGAATGAGACCGAAGCGGAAACGATGCCGGAAACTGAGAGTGAAACGGAGACAGAAGCTGTAACGGAAACGGATGGTGAGGAGCCGGAAACCATGGCAGTTACGGAAAGCGAGACGGAAGCTGCAACCGAGGCAGTGACAGAAATCGTGACTGAATCTGCAAGTGAAGAGGAAACACAGACAGAAATGATATCCGAAACCGAAACGGCTACAGAAGCGGAATCTGAAACCGAAACGGAAGCTATTACGGAAGCAAGGGCTGATGCAGAAACAAGACAGGCGGTACAGGCCACCCCGCAGGCGCAGTTTGATGCATTAAAAGAGGCAGCGCCGGAAGCTGTCTGCGTCGGAATTCTCTATGCGAAGGATAACAAAACGGCAAAGACAGAACTTGCAGAATATGAGACACTTGCCTCGTCGCTTGGCTATGAGCTTCAGACTGTATGCGTCGAAGAAAGACAGGATATCGATTTTGCGGCTTCTGATCTGGTCGGAGAGGCAGATGCAATTCTCTGCATTCCGGATTCCATGATCGAAGAACTGTTGGATACCGTATATGCGTATGCGCAGGAAGCAGAGATTCCGGTCATTGATGTGAACGGGACAGTTGTAAGTAAATAATACGAAGACGGATTCCCTGTTTTACCAGAAAGTCAAAACAGATATTTGCAATGATAAATCAATAGTCAGAACAATCTGCCCAAATTCGGAGGAAAGGAGAAATCTAATTATCGCAAAAGAAAATTAGATTTATAAAGAACGTGTGTACAGAAGAGAAAATAAAATTTCCATTTAAGGAAACTTCCAAGGGACTCCTTGATTTTGTAAAACAGAGTCCGACCAGCTTTCATGCAGTAAGAACTGCCTCTGAGATGTTGGAAAAAGAAGGCTTTGTCCGCCTTGCAGAGAGTAGCGCGTGGGATCTGGAACCAAACGGAAAATATTATGTGACGCGCAACGGCTCTTCGCTGATTGCGTTCTGTATCCCAGGGGAACAGGAGACCGCATTTCGTCTCTTCTGCAGCCATACGGATTCGCCATCATTTAAAGTAAAAGAAGGTCCGCAGCTCTCTGGCACGGCAGGGTATACAAAATTGAATGTAGAGCAGTACGGCGGCGCACTTCGTGCGCCGTGGTTTGACCGTCCGCTGTCACTGGCTGGAAGAGTCCTGGTGCAGACAGAGAATTCTATTGAGACACGCCTCGTTCAGATTGACCGGGATCTTCTGATGATCCCAAGCGTGGCAATCCATATGAACCGCGAAGCGAATGAGGGTATGAAGTACAATGTGCAGACAGACCTGTGTCCGGTATTTGGGGATGAATCCGCAAAAGAATCTTTGTGCCCGCTGATTGCCCGCGAGATAGGCGTGCAGGAAGAGGCGATCCTGAGCATGGATCTCTTTCTTTATAACCGCCAGCGTGGAACCTTTATCGGAGCAAACGAAGAGTTTCTGGCCGCGCCGCGGCTCGATGACCTGCAGTGCATGTACGGCTCACTGATCGGATTCCTGAATGCGCCGCAGCACCGCGCTGTGTCCGTTTACGGTGCATTTGACAACGAGGAAACCGGAAGTGAATCACGCCAGGGGGCAGCATCCACGTTTCTTGCGGATGTGCTTACCCGTATCAATGCAGCACGCGGTGGATCACAGGAGGACTATTTCCGGGCAGTGGCAGGAAGCTTTCTGATTTCCGGGGACAACGCACATGCACTGCATCCGAATCACCCGGAAAAAGCAGATCCGGTGAACCGTCCGCAGATGAACCAGGGCGTGGTGATCAAATTCAATGCCAACCAGAAATACACTTCCGATGGCCGCAGTGCATCAGTTCTGAAGCTTCTGTGCCGCCACGCGAATGTGCCGTATCAGGTGTACACAAACCGCTCCGATATGGCAGGAGGTTCGACACTCGGAAATATTTCCAATACGCAGGTGTCCCTGCAGGCGGTCGATATCGGTCTGCCGCAGCTGGCAATGCATTCGCCGTATGAGATGGCGGGAACAAAAGACACGGCATACCTCATTGAACTGACGAAAGAGTTTTATTCCTGCGAGCTCGAAGTTACCGATGAGAAGATGACTGTTCAGCCATCGGAAGCCTGATCAGACGCAGGTAAATACTATACTGTTTCCAATGCGTGGATGAGTAGCCGCAGATGTGGTGTATATGTCTGCTTTACGCAGGCAAGCCACATGGAGACTGCGGATATTTGTTTTGATCGTTCGCATCTGAAGAGAGAATAAAAATAAAAAAGGCAAATCGTTAAAAGTGCGGATTCCTGAGCGGAATACAATTTTAAACGATTTGCCTTTTTAACCGAGTCAAGCAAGCAGCGAAGCGGATTGCGAATATCCGCTTTGACATTGCCCTGCAGCTTGTAGTCAAAGAAAGGGTGACATTACCGTCCGCATAACGAATCCAGATCCTCATAAAATGCCGGATAACTGATGCATACACAGTCTGCATCCTGAATTTCCGTCTGCCCGTCTGCGGCAAGCGCTGCAACAGCAAAGCTCATCGCGATCCGGTGATCGAGGTGTGGATCGATCACCGCGCCGTGAAGCGGTTTGCCGCCGTGAATAATCATACCGTCCTCGGTCGGCTCGACCTCACATCCCATGCGTGTCAGGTTTTCTGTCATGACAGCGATTCGGTCTGATTCTTTGACCTTAAGCTCTGCTGCATCCCGGATGATCGTTGTGCCTTCTGCAAACGCAGCGAGAACGGCAAGAACCGGAATCTCATCAATCAGCGTTGGAATCAGATCGCCTTCGATTACGGTGCCATGCAGGGAGGAGGAGCGCACAAGAAGATCTGCGTATGGTTCTGCGCCGTCACTGCGCACGTTCAAAAGTTCAATATCTGCCCCCATCGCCCGGCAGACACGCAGCATACCGTCTCTGGTTGGATTCGTTCCTACGTTTTTCAAAAGCACCTCGGAGCCCGGAACGAGAAGCGCCGCCGCGATAAAGTAGGCAGCAGAAGAAATATCCCCCGGTACTTCAATTTTCTGTCCGATCAGATGAGGATTTGGAAGAATTGTTGAGGTTCTTCCTTCTGTTTTGACATCCGCACAAAAATAGCGCAGCATCAGCTCAGAATGATTGCGGGAGACGGCAGGTTCCGTTACACTTGTCGGGCCATCTGCATATAGTCCTGCAAGAAGAATACAGGATTTTACCTGGGCGGAGGCAACCGGTGAAAGATAATGGATGCCGGTAAGTGTGCTGCTCTTGATAGAAAGCGGTGCACAGCCATTCCCGTTTACGGAATCAATACGGGCATTCATCATAGAAAGGGGCGTGATGACACGCTTCATCGGCCGTTTTTGGATGGAAGTATCGCCGGTCAGCACACTGTCAAAAGACTGACCGGAGAGAATGCCGGAAAGAAGGCGTACGGTCGTGCCGCTGTTTCCGGCATCGAGCACTCCATTCGGTCTGGTAAGGCCGTGCAGCCCCTTTCCGTTAATTTTTACGGAGGTACCATTCTGTTCAATTTCGATTCCCATTTTCCGGAAGCAGGCGATTGTGGAAAGGCAGTCTGCGCCAGTCAGAAAATTTTCTGCTTCCGTTTTTCCGTCGGCGAGTGCGCCGAACATGACACTTCTGTGAGAGATGGATTTATCGCCCGGTACGCAGAGTTCGCCGCGCAGGGCTTCTTTTTTTTCAATGATCATAATAAAATACCCTCTGGATTATGTTATTTACAGGTAACTGTTCAGAGCCAACCTCCCAAATGCTACGCATTTAGTCGGTGTGGCGTATCCGCCAAATAAAATTTCAAAAACAGGCTTAAAAATGCAAGCATTTTCCGCCTGTTTTATGAAATTTTGCTTGGCTCTGAACAGTTACATTTACAGTTTTATCGGATCCATACCTGATAGTGGTGCTGGCGCAGCACCTGCGCCGCCTGAAGTGATGGTTCTTCCTCATAGAATTCGATCTGCAGTACGCCTTCTTCAAATTCACGGCTGTGTACGATACCGATGTTCTTGATACTGATGCCGTTTACTGCGAGCGTTGTAGCAATCGTGGCGATTGCTCCGGACTCATCGATGATATCACAGAAAACACGGAACGTTTTTTTGATGCTGCCAAGCGAACGCGAAGAAAAGGAATTTCGGTAGCTGCGTGAATCGTCAAACATCTGATGGATGGCAGCGCCGTTTCCTTCGTTCATCGCTGTTCTGGAATTTTCCAGCAGCTTTACGAATGTATCCATTACATCTGAAATATTAGCACGGTTTTCCAGACAGATCTGCTCCCACATTTCCGGAGAAGAGGACGCAATACGGGTGATGTCTTTAAAACCGCCTGCTGCAAGTAATTTCATCATCTCGTCCTTTGAATCGAGATCGTGCACGGTGTTGACCAGTGCCGCTGCAATGAGATGCGGAAGATGGCTGATTGCAGCGGTCGCGTAATCGTGCTGTTCGCAGTTCAGTACGATTGGAAGTGCGCCAAATCCGGTGACCATTTTTTTGTACCAGTCAATCTTTTCCGGAACAGTATCGGCAGACGGTGTGATAATATAGTAGGAATTCTCAAACAGATGTGCCTGCGCATGGGCAAAACCGGATTTTTCCGAACCGGTCATCGGATGACCGCCGATAAAACGTCCGTTAAGACCCATTTCCTGTGCGGCGCGGTGGATGTCTGTCTTCACACTTCCGACATCTGTCAGAATGCAGTCCGGCGGGACAATATCTTTCAAAATGCGCAGGGCAGAAATGTTGGTATCGACCGGTGCGCAGAGAAAAATGCAGTCACACGCTGCAAACTGTGGGTCAGAGACAGAGGTGCAGCAGATATCGATCGCATGCTCGGAAAGCGCAAGGCCGGTGGTGGTTGAAGTTCTTGAGTAGGCCATGATCCGGCAGGAGGGATTGGAACGCTTCAGCGCTTTGGCGAGCGAACCGCCGATCAGCCCCAGACCGATAAAGCCAAAAGTTTCTTGTGTCATAATAAAATCCTTTCTGAAACAGATTCGCCAGGCGAACTGTTCAAACGAATATTCCGAAAACTTTTCCGGCCTTTGGAAGGAACATCCGGTAAAGTTTGAACTGCTCCAATTTTACTATCCCGTGCGCCGTATGTCAAACATTTAATTTAACACTTTAAAGAATAAAAATATTTCTAAAAATCTGAAAAGAAAATACAATACAAAAAACAAAGGGTGTTTTAAATAAATTGTTTCTGCATTTAACACTTTTTCACTGCAATACTGCCATGGAATTTTAGAAAAGCAATAAAAACATTGTTAAATTTGAATAAAATGCTTGAATTATTCGAAAAATTTTAGTAAAATGTAGCCATGTGGAAAAGATGTGACCACGGACTAACTAGTATTGGAGGAAAAAGCTATGAATGTTTACACAACAGACAAAATTCGTAACGTCGTAATCCTGGGACATGGGGGAGCAGGAAAGACAAGTCTGGTTGAGTCGATGGCTTATCTGTCTGGAATTACGAGCAGACTGGGAAACGTAGCTGAGGGAAATACTGTCAGCGATTTCGATAAAGAAGAAGTAAAAAGAAAGTTCTCAATCAGCACATCCATGATTCCGATCATCTGGGGCGACACAAAGATCAATATCCTGGATACACCTGGTTATTTTGACTTTGTCGGCGAAGCAGAAGAGGCAGCGGCTGCAGCGGATGCAGCGATTATCGTAGTAAACGGAAAGAACGGCGTAGAGGTAGGTACGGAAAAGGCATGGGATCTCTGCGAAAAGTATAAACTTCCGAGATTCTTCTATGTATCCAATATGGACTACGATAACGCCAGCTACCGTGAAGTAGTGGAGAAGCTGACGGAGCTTTATGGAAAGAAGATCGCACCGCTCTTCCTTCCGATCCGTGAGAATGAGAAATTTGTCGGCTATGTTAATGTCGTGAAGATGGCCGCAAGAAGATACGTAAATAAAAATGAGAAAGTAGAGTGTGACATCCCGGATTACTCAAAAGAGTATCTGGAGCGCTACAGAGAGAATCTGCTTGAGGCAGTTGCTGAGACAAGTGAAGAGCTTATGGATCGCTATTTCAGCGGCGAGGAGTTTTCCGAGGCAGAGATTGTGGCGGCGCTTCATTCAAATGTCAGCGACTGCTCGATCGTGCCGGTGACAATGGGTGCAAGCCTGAATCTTCAGGGTATCGTAATCCTGCTTGATGATATCGTAAGCTATATGCCGTCTCCGGAGTCCAGAAAGATCGCCGGCGTCAATATGAAGACGAAGGAGATTTTTGAGGCAGATTACAACTTTGCAAAAGCAAAATCTGCGTTTATCTTTAAGACGATCGTGGATCCGTTTATCGGTAAGTACTCCCTGATCAAGATTGCATCAGGTGTAATCAAGAGTGATGATATGCTGTACAATGAAGCGAAGGATACGGAGGACCGCATCAGCAAGCTTTACGTTCTGGAAGGCAGCCGTACGATCGAAGTAAAAGAGCTGCACGCAGGTGATATCGGTGCGATCGGCAAACTCAATGCATCGACCGGCGATACGCTCTCCACAAAGGCAAACCCGATCGCATACGGAAAGATCGAGGTTTCCACACCGTATACATACAAGAGATACCGCGCAAAAGTAAAAGGCGAGGAAGATAAGATCGCACAGGCTCTTGCGAAGATGGCACAGGAAGACCTGACTTTGAAGGTTGTCAATGACGGTGAGAACCGACAGACACTTCTTTATGGTATGGGCGACCAGCATCTGGATATCATCGCAAGCCAGCTTCTGTCTAAATACAAGGTAGAGATGACGCTTGAGAAGCCGAAAGTAGCATTCCGTGAGACAATCCGCAAGAGCTCTGATGTAGATTCGAAGTATAAGAAGCAGTCCGGCGGCCATGGTCAGTACGGTCACGTTAAGATGCGTTTCTCACCGCTTGGCGATCTCGAGAAAGCATACGAATTTTCACAGGAAGTAGTCGGCGGAGCCGTTCCGAAGAACTATTTCCCGGCAGTAGAAAAAGGAATTCAGGAATCTGTGACGAAGGGTCCTCTTGCCGGATATCCGGTAGTCGGCGTGAAGGCAGTTCTGTACGATGGATCGTACCATCCGGTAGATTCCTCTGAGATGGCATTTAAGACAGCTGCAATACAGGCGTTTAAGAAGGGCTTCATGGAGGCGAGCCCGGTTCTGCTTGAGCCGATCGCATCTTTGAAGGTTCTCGTTCCGGATAAGTATACCGGTGATATCATGGGCGATCTCAACAAGAGAAGAGGCCGTGTTCTCGGCATGAATCCGGATCATAAAGGCAATACGATCGTGGAGGCAGATATCCCGATGTCCGAGCTGTACGGCTATTCGACACAGCTTCGCTCCATGACAGGCGGCAGCGGTACCTACTCCTATGAGTTTGCACGCTACGAGCAGGCTCCGAGTGATGTTCAGGAGCGTGAGATTGAGGCACGCCAGAAGGCAGGAGAGGAATAAAGAAATCCCCGGGGTAAACGCGGAAAGAGTTTCATAGTTCCTTAAAACGGAAAAAAGTGGAACTTCAAGACCAAAAAATAAGGGCTGGTGCATTTAGGCGCATCAGCCCTTTTGGTGTCGGCCTGAAAAGGAGAAGTACAAATATCAGCTTTGCTGTATATCATAAGTACTCCATATACTTTTTACGATCATTTCTGCAAGGACGTAATGCCCTTCGTGTGCGAGATGAATCCCATCTTTTGTGATCTCCTGGATTCCGGATCTTTGTACCGCATCGTCAAGAAGCGGCTGCGTTGGAAGCAGATGGATGCGGCAGAAACTATTTTGAACAGTTTGAATCCGAGAGACATCGGCAGACATATGATCGGGAGTCACATGGAAGCCAGAATCGGTACATAAACTAAAAAATGCAGGCAGAACAGATGCCACCGTCTGCCGGATCATCCCCCGTACCTCCTCGAGCGTCCCCATCCAGCTTTTCAGATACTGCGGCGTATCAAATAAAAAAGGCTCGAGCACAAAAATCTGAGGGCAGCCGGATGCAGAAAGGCCGGAGAGCAGGGCGGAAAGTGCAACTGCAGAACGCTGCAGCAGCACCCTGTGTGATGTTTCGTCCATACCGGAATCCATCAGCGCACCGACCTCATTGATGCCGCCAAGAATAAACACGGCATCAAAGGCAGTTCTTTTCCAGCTTTGCTCCCATTTCCGGAGAATGCGCGGAAAGGTAAAACCATCCGTGCCGCCGTTTATTATGACAGTAGAAGTACAGATTCCTTTTGGTAAGTTGCCGGGCGTACCTGAATGATCTGCTTTGATTTGCACAGAGGAATCCGAAGTGGATAGTGACATTTCTGATGGGCAGTCCTTCTGTGCTTTCTGTAGCAATAAATCATGCACCATCTTCACATATCCATACCCGAGATTGTCTTCGGAAAAGCAGTGGCCGCAGTCAGTGTTGCTTGCGCCAAGAAAAAGAAGTTTCATGGGAATCCTCCAGTCATGTTGTTGCGTGGAAATGTCTTCTCTGTGAATCACAGTATAACAGGGAAAGCGGCTGTTCGCAATGCGGGTGTGAATTTTTTCATCTTCCTCTTTTATTTTTGAAAATTCTGTGCTACAATAGCAAGCAGAGCAAAAAGGGAGAGGAATCCCGTTTGCCGTGAATAACCGATAAGGAGGACAGAGATATGAAGCATATTAAGACCCTGAATACCAAATCTTTACAGAACACACTGAAAAAGGGCGGCTGCGGCGAGTGCCAGACATCCTGCCAGTCAGCATGTAAGACATCCTGCACCGTAGGAAATCAGACCTGCGAGCATAAATAAGCAAAGCAGTATGGAGATAGGCAGCGGAGATGCTTCGCTGCTTATCCTTTATCACCGGGAAATACCTGGGCAAAAAATCACTGCCTGATATCAGAGGTTCGGGTATCAGGTTTTTTTATGTGAGTAAAAGAGAGGAGTTTTGATGTGATCCATCAGTATAAAAATAATGGATATAACATCGTGCTGGATGTAAACAGCGGTTCCGTACATGTGGTTGATGACCTTGTGTACGATGCCATTGCGCTGCTGGATGGCGGTAAGACCGAAGTGGAAACGGCTGCACTGCTGAAAGACAAGTATCCAGTTGAAGAGATAAAAGAAGCGCTGGAGGAATGCCGGGAGCTGAAAGATGCCGGTGTACTCTTTACAGAAGATATCTATGAAAAAGCGATTTTTGACTACAAGGCACGTCCGACCGTTGTGAAAGCACTGTGCCTGCACATCGCGCACGACTGCAACCTTGCCTGTAAGTACTGTTTCGCAGAAGAGGGAGAGTACCATGGCCGCCGTGCGCTGATGAGTTTTGAGGTTGGCAGGAAGGCGCTTGATTTCCTGATCGCCAATTCCGGCAACCGTCACAACCTGGAGGTCGATTTCTTCGGCGGAGAGCCTCTGATGAACTGGCAGGTTGTCAAAGATCTGGTTACATACGGACGGGAACAGGAAAAGATCCATGACAAGAAGTTCCGTTTTACCCTCACGACAAACGGTGTACTTTTAAATGATGAAGTCATGGAATTCTGCAACAAAGAGATGGCAAACGTCGTGCTGAGTATCGACGGAAGAAAAGAAGTGCACGATTATATGCGCCCGTTCCGCAACGGAAAGGGAAGCTATGATCTGGTGCTTCCGAAGTTCAAAAAGTTTGCGGACAGCAGAGACCAGAAGCAGTATTATGTGCGTGGTACGTTTACGCATCACAATCTGGATTTCGCAGAGGATGTACTCCATTTCGCGGACGAGGGATTCGATCAGATTTCTGTTGAGCCGGTGGTTGCAGCGGATACGGAAGAATATGCGCTGAAGGAGGAGGATCTTCCGAAGATCTTTTCTGAGTATGACCGCCTCGCAGCAGAGATGGTAAAAAGAGAAAAGGAAGGCAGAGGCTTTACGTTCTTCCACTTTATGATCGATCTGACAGGAGGACCGTGTGTGTACAAGCGCCTTTCCGGCTGCGGATCGGGTACAGAATACCTGGCGGTAACACCGTGGGGAGATCTTTACCCATGCCATCAGTTCGTCGGACAGGAAAAGTACCTGATGGGAAATGTGGACGAGGGTATTGTCCGAAAGGATATCGTTGATGAGTTCAAGTGCTGCAACGTCTATACGAAAGAAAAATGCAGAAACTGTTTTGCAAAATTCTACTGCAGCGGCGGCTGTGCGGCAAATTCGTACAACTTCCACGGAACGATTCAGGATGCTTACGATCTTGGCTGTGAGCTTCAGAGAAAGCGGGTTGAGTGCGCGATCATGATCAAGGCTGCGCTCGCTGACACGGAGCAGCAGTAAAAATAGAACAAAAGGAGAAGATCATGAACAAGAAAAAGGCAAAAATCAGTCTTGTTTTGCTGGCCGTTATCACCATTTTTCTGGCATACACGGTAACGATCGGTATCGGCAAGACGGGGACGGGCGCAATGAGAAATATCATTCTCGGCCTGGACCTTTCCGGTGGTGTCAGCATCACCTATGAGGCTTCCGGAGATGAAGATCCGTCTGCGGAAGACATGAGTGACACAATTTACAAGCTGCAGCAGCGTGTACAGGGGTACAGTACTGAGGCTCAGGTCTATCAGGAAGGTTCCAACCGGATCAATATCGAAATCCCGGGTGTGAGCGACGCAAACGCGATCCTGGAAGAGCTTGGCAAACCGGGTTCCCTGGAATTCCGTCTGACGGACGGTACCGTTGTCCTGACCGGTAATCAGGTTGCAAATGCAGAGGCAAAACAGCAGCAGGATAATATGGGCAACCGTGAGTTTGTCGTACAGCTGGAGCTGACTGAGGATGGTACGAAGGCATTTGCGGATGCAACGAGTGAGAATGTCGGAAACGTGATCCAGATCGTTTACGATGACAATGTCATCAGCGCACCGCGTGTCAACGAGGCAATCACCGGTGGTACCGCGATTATTTCCGGTATGGCAAACGCAGAGGAGGCACAGAACCTTGCTTCCTCGATCCGTATCGGTTCCCTTTCTCTGGAACTGACGGAGATCCGTTCCAATGTAGTCGGAGCACAGCTTGGTGAGAATGCGATCCGGACGAGCCTGATTGCCGGTGCAATCGGTCTTGCTATCGTTATCATCTTTATGATCTTTGTTTACGCACTGCCGGGTATCTGCGCAGGTATCGCACTGATTATTTATACGCTTCTGATACTTCTGACCCTGAATGCGTTTGACCTGACTCTGACGCTTCCTGGTATCGCAGGTATCATTCTCTCCATCGGTATGGCGGTGGATGCAAACGTTATCATCTATGCGCGTATCCGCGAGGAGATCGCAGCAGGAATTTCTGTACAGGGTGCGATCCAGAGTGGTTTCAAAAAAGCGCTTTCTGCAATCCTGGACGGCAATATCACAACGCTGATCGCAGCGTTTGTATTGAATGCAATGGGTACCGGAAGTGTAAAGGGATTTGCACAGACGCTGGCGCTTGGTATCCTTCTTTCCATGTTTACCGCACTGGTGATCTCCCGTCTGCTGATCAAATCTTTTTATGCACTTGGCTTTAAGGATGAGAAGTATTACGGAAAAGCCAAAACAAGAAAATCGATCAACTTCGTTGGAAAGTGGCATGTTACCTTTGCGATCGCACTGGTTGTTCTGCTTTCCGGTCCGGTGGCAATGGGCATCAATTCCGCAGCCGGAAATGGTATCCTCAACCTGAGCATGGATTTCCGTGGCGGTACATCCACAAGCGTTACTTTTAATGAAGATCTTTCCATCGCACAGCTGGACGCTGATGTGAAGCCGCTGTTCCAGAATGTGACCGGAGACGCTGAAATCCAGACGCAGAAGGTTGCAGGTACAAATGATGTTTACATCAAGACCCGCGTACTTTCCCTGGATGAGAGAGAGCAGGTATCCAAGGCACTTCAGGATGCGTACGGCATTGAAGAAAAGGCGATCACGTTTGAGACCATTTCCTCAACGGTCAGCAACGAGATGAGAACAGATGCGGTTATTGCCGTAATCGTAGCAGCGATCTGTATTCTGATCTACATCTGGTTCCGTTTTAAAGATATCCGCTTTGCAGGAAGTGCGGTTATCGCGCTGATGCACGACGTTCTTGTAGTATTCGCGTGCTACGCGATCATGCGGATCTCCGTCGGAAATACGTTTATCGCCTGCATGCTGACGATTGTCGGATATTCGATCAATGCAACGATCGTTATCTTCGACCGTATCCGTGAGAACCTGGCCAGTATGAAGAATGCCGCAGTCGAGGACGTAGTAAATACAAGTATTACAGAGACACTGACGAGAAGTATCTATACTTCCTTCACAACCTTTGTCATGGTCGCAGTTCTCTACATCCTTGGTGTGGCTACAATTAAGGAATTCTCCCTTCCGCTGATGGTTGGCGTTATCGCCGGCGGATATTCTTCTGTATGCATCACAGGTGTTCTGTGGTATCTGATGAAGAGACATTCCGATAAAAAGACTGCAAAGTAAAAATGAAAAAATCCAGGGCATGTTTGAAGAAAGCGTTCTGTAAACATGCTCCAGTATAAAAAGCGGGCTGCTGCAGAAAAAATTTGCGGTGGGCCGCTTTTTAACCGAGTCAAGCAAGTCCCCTGCTTCAATTGCGCTGAGCAATAAGCAGTGGGTGGGGACTTGCTTGTATCAGGAGTGGTACAAGCCACTCCTGATAAGCTGCAAAGCAGCTACTCGGTTATGAAATATCATAAGGAAGGACCCGCTTGCGGGAGGATCCCTTATGATCCTGCAAGTAGCGAAGCGGATTGCGAATATCCGCTTTGACACGAGTCAAGCAAGTAGCGAAGCGGAGAGTACGTATGAAAGAAAAATGGTTTGTTGCGGCAAAGAAAGCGAATTTTCAGGCAATTGCCGCAAAATTTGGAATTGATCAGGTGACGGCACGCCTGATCCGCAACCGGGATGTGGTTGGGGACACGGCAGTGGAAGAATACCTGCACGGCTCACTTGTCCGGCTTGGCAATCCTTCCAGGCTGAAGGGCTGCACCAGGACGGCACAGATTCTGAAAGATAAAATCACAGAAAAGAAAAAAATCCGGATTATCGGTGACTATGATATTGATGGAGTCAATGCTACGTATATTCTGTACCGCGCACTGAGCCGCTGCGGCGCGGTAGTGGATTATGAGATCCCGGATCGGATGAAAGATGGATATGGGCTGAATGTCGATCTGCTGCGGTATGCGTCGGAGGAAGGCGTAGATACGATCCTGACCTGCGACAATGGCATCTCGGCAATCGAAGAAATCGCTTATGCGAGAGAGTGCGGCATGACGGTACTGGTGACGGATCACCATGAGCCGCTTTTTGCCGGGGAGGGAGAAGAAACCGGAAAAAAACATGCCGTACGTGTCACTTCTGAGCGGGATCAGCGAACATATCTGCTTCCGCCTGCTGATCAGATCGTCAATCCCAAGCAGCCATTCTGCCCCTATCCCTATAAAAAGTTGTGCGGCGCAGCGGTGGCATGGAAAGTTGTATGCGAGCTTTACCGCCTGCTTGGCATTTTGGAGGAAGCAGGAGAATACCTGGAATTTGTCGGATTTGCGACCGTCGGGGACGTGATGGATCTCGATGGCGAGAACCGGATTCTGGTAAAGGAAGGATTAAAACGGCTGCGTGAAACAGAAAATTATGGCATGCGCGCTCTGATTCAGGCAAATGATCTCGATCCATCTACCCTTCAGTCTTACCACATTGGTTTTATTCTTGGCCCATGCATCAATGCAAGCGGCAGACTGGACACGGCAAAGCGTTCTCTTCGGCTTCTTCTTGCAGAGAATGAGGCGGAGGCGCAGCAGCTTGCAAAGCAGCTGAAAGTACTCAATGATGAGCGGAAGCAGTTGACGCTGGACGCGGTAGAAGAAGCAACTGTAATGATCGAAAAGGGAAATGATCCGGAAGGTCCGCGGGAATCAGATCGGGTGCTGGTTGTGTATCTGCCGCACTGTCATGAGAGCATTGCCGGAATTGTAGCCGGACGGCTGCGGGAGAGATACGGCAAGCCGACATTTGTCGTGACAGACGGCGAAACTTCAGCGAAAGGTTCCGGTCGGTCGATCGAAGCATATTCTATGTTTGAGGAGATGGTAAAGTGCCAGGATCTGTTTCTGAAATTTGGCGGTCATCCGATGGCGGCGGGATTTTCATTAGAACAGTCCCGGATTACGGAGATGCGGCGCAGATTAAATGAAAACTGTACACTGACAGACGATGACATGGCGGAAAAAGTCATGATCGATGTGCCGATGCCGATCGATTACATTTCGGAGCATCTGATCAAAGAGCTTTCTATTCTGGAGCCGTTTGGAAAGGGAAATGAAAAACCACTCTTTGCTGAGCGGAATCTGCAGCTGTTATCTGCCCGTGTGATTGGAAAAAACGCAAGAGCCGTAAAGCTGCAGGTGATGAACCGGACCGGCTGCCAGATGGAGGCACTTTATTTTGGGGATCCGGAGGTGCTGCGCACTCATCTGATCGGGAAGTACGGGGAAAACGAAGTACAGAAGCTTTTCTGGGGCAAAGAAAACCGGACCGCGCTGGATGTCACGTATTATCCGTCCATCAATGAATATCAGGGCAGAAAGACACTCCAGATCGTGATCCGGCATTTCCGGTGAAATCATTTTAACCGAGTCAGGCAATCGGCGAGCAGACCTGGAAAATCAGTCATGCCGCTCCTCCTGATTATCATAACACTCACAGAACCTCGCAGAAAAGGCAGGCGGCTCATCCCTCACATAGAGATGGGAGATATCGCCGTAGCTCCCCATCCGGAAGCTTGCAATTCCTTTTCTGCGTTCTTCCGTGACGAGCGTGGCAACCGAAGTTGGTGCCGCGCACAGACCATGCCAGAGTACCATCGGGGAGACACCGATCAGATGACTGATCAGGACGCAGCCAAGCCCAAAATGGCAGAAGAAAACGATCGTGTCAGTATTTGGCTGCTCCGCGCGGTAGAGATGTCCGTCACGCATGTAACCGTATGATGCAAGCAGGTCGTCGAGATTTTTGCACACCCAGTCGTATTCTTCTTTTACATGACCGTTTTTCATCGCTGCGACTTCGGTCCAGCGGTCATAACGGTAAAAATCCTCTTCTTTTGTCCAGTCACCCGGAAGCCAGTCCCAGCATACCGGAGAGTTTGGACGGTCCGGACGGTCAATGACCGGAGCAAATTCTCGCAGCCATTCACATTCAATTGCGGTGCGGTTCATTTTTTGCAGGGTGAGAGATGCGGTATCTTTTGCCCGCCCGCGCGGGGAAACGTAGAACTGCTTTACATCGAGCTTTGCGATGCGGTCGGCAAGATATTCGGCTTCTTTCCAGCCTTTTTCAGTCAGAGAATCGATCGAGTAGTCCGGATCTCCGTGACGGATAATGATCAGTTTCATATGGGCCTCCTTTTAAGCAAACGATTAGAATCATGGTTGCTTCAGAAATTTTATCTGGCGTTAAGCGATAAGAATATGATAACGTAATTTTCTGATTATGTACAGACTGGGATCGAAAAAAGGAGAAAGAAAACGAATTGAAACTAAAATGTTAAGAAATTGTAAAAACATTGGATAAAAACGCGTACAATCAGTAAAAATGTTGAAATTACTCGAAGTATATACTATGATGATATCAATAATGTATAAAAATAAGGAGGATGATTATGGTCAGCAGAATGGTAACCGTATCGAATCCGTCCGGATTTCATATCAGACCGGCTGGTGTGCTCGTAAAGGCAGCGGAGCATTGCAGTTCCAAAGTAGAGATTATTTATGAGTATAATATTATCAATGCGCGCAGCCTGCTGAATATTCTGGCAGCATCAATTCCATGTGGGTCACAGATTGAGCTTCGCTGCACCGGTCCAAATGAAAAGGAAGATCTGGATGCGATGGAAGAAGCACTGAAGCACCTGGAGTAGGAGACGGGCAGATATGGCAGATTCATACGAAAGCGGACAAAAATAAGACGCCGTACCGAACTTCACACGCGTGAAGCACGGGACGGCGTCTTTGACGATGTGGGGCCGTTTCATTCTTTGGGCGATGCGATTATTTTTTCATAGAAAAGTCCGGTCAAAAACCATAAAGGTGCATAGTCAAGGCGGATCACACCGTTAATCTGCAGAGGTGCACTGCTGTAATTCCATGGACAGCAATGATACCGCTGCAGGATACGGCCAGTGACGTATTCCACCGTAAAAATACCGGTCATATAGATGAGCCCGCGGATGTAGAACCGGTATTTTCGCAGATAGCGGTACGCCGGGGCAACGAGGGCGGCCATGCCATAGATAGGAAACATGGTCAGGGATGAGACACCGGTCAGCTTCGGATCATGGCGCAGAAGCGATCCAAGCCCGGTCCACGCCACCTCGAGGCACCATCCGATCATGCCGCATTTAATAAAGTTCGATTTCATCATACATCCTCCAGCCACACGTTTCTGCTTTCAGTATTGACCAATTTGACAGAGGTTATGCAGAGGGAAGTCCTGGGGACGACCGCGTCTTTGAAGCTGATTACCGGAAATTGTCTTGTGTTACGCTGATTTTATCAGAGTTTACGTCTGTTTTACGTTGGTTTGCAGAAGTTTACACAGGATCGCTTTATGGGGAAAAGAAGCGAAAAATCTATGAAATTTACGGTGTTTTCCTGAGAGAAAGTATGGTAGAATAAAAATGCCGGGGAATTTTTGGCGGAAGTCGATGACATAAAATATCTGTAGAACTATGAGGTGACCTGCAGAGACCAGATCCTGGTATGGCATAATCCGGCAGAAATAAAACAATGAGGAGTTACAGATGAAAAATTTGACACAGCTGCGTGAGCAGATCGACGCAGTAGATAAACAGATCGTAGAATTGTTTGAGCAGCGGATGCAGATCAGTGCAGACGTTGCAAAGTATAAAATTTCTATTGGGAAAAAAGTGTTTGACAAAGAGCGGGAGCAGGCAAAGCTCGCATCTTTGAAAGCGATGGCACACAATGATTTTAACCGCCACGGCGTGGAGGAACTGTTTCAGCAGATCATGTCCATGAGCCGGAAGCTGCAGTACCAGCTGCTTGCGCAAAACGGAGCCTCCGGCCGTCTGCCGTTCATTGCGGTGGATGACATTGACCGCACAAATATCCGTGTCGTTTACCAGGGGGTGGAGGGCGCTTACAGCCATGCGGCCATGCGTGCTTATTTTGGGGACGATGTGAATTGTTTCCATGTCCGTTCATTCCGCGATGCGATGGAGGCGATCGCAGAGGGTGCCGCAGATTATGCGGTGCTTCCGATTGAAAATTCTTCTGCCGGGATCGTGGCAGACAATTATGACCTGCTTGTAAATTTCGAAAATTATATTGTCGGAGAGCAGATCGTGAAATGTCAGCATGCGCTGCTTGGCCTACCGGGGGCGAAGCTTTCGGACATTAAGACTGTCTATTCCCATTCCCAGGCCCTGGCACAGTGCGAGGAATATCTGGACCGCCATCCAGAGTGGCGCAAGGTTCCGTATGACAATACGGCGCTGGCAGCAAAGAAGATTGCTGAGGAGAGTGATAAGACACAGGCGGCAGTTGCAAGCAAATTTGCTGCGCAGGTATTCGGGCTTGACGTACTGGAAGAGCATATTTATTATAACGAAAAAAATTCGACACGGTTTATCGTGGTGACCAATCAGCGGATCTTCCGAAAAGACGCGACGAAGATCAGTATCTGTTTTGAGACGCCGCATTCGAGCGGTTCTCTTTACAACGTGCTGTCACATATCATTTACAACGGCCTCAATATGAATAAAGTAGAGTCCCGCCCGATTTACGGAAGAAACTGGGAATACCGTTTTTTTGTCGATTTTGAGGGCAACTTAAATGACAGTGCAGTGAAAAATGCACTCCGCGGCATTCGTGAAGAAGCAATCAATATGAAAATTCTTGGAAATTACTAAGGCAGGACAGATTGATTATGACAGACATCAGAGAATTAATTTTATATCGCAATTTTGAAAATGGAAAAGTACTGGAAGATATGACGTGGATCATGGAGCATTTTAATCAAAAAGAATGCACCGAAGAAGTGAGGGAGCGTTTTTTCTCCTGTATGCATGAGCTGATCGAGCTTGCAGCGCAGTATGGATTTGAACAAAATCTGTGGCAGACTTATCTGACGTTTCTGCTCGTCAACAATGAAAACAGTTTCAGCACCGCCTGTGAGATCCGTGGTATTTCCGACTGCAGTCTTTTAAATCTGGCACGTCACGACTTTGCAATTTTCCGTGAACTGTTCGCTTACGATTTCACAGACCTGGAGCGTACACTGCAGGCCGGATTTTTTGAGGAACTGCTTCGCTACAGACGGGAGGAGACTTCAGGAAAGCTGTTTAATCACCGCATCCGTGACCGGATCTGCTCGCTGAGCAAAGAGCTTGCCGCTGCAGATACACTGGAAGGATTCACGGAAAGCATGGTGGAATTTTACCGGGAATTTGGCGTTGGTACGCTTGGACTGCATAAGGCATTCCGGGTGGCACATGATGAGAGCGGCGTGCGGATCGAACCGATCACGAATATCCGGCATGTCAATCTGGAAGACCTTGTTGGATATGAGATCGCAAAGCAGAAGCTGATCGATAACACGGAAGCGTTCGTACAGGGGCGAAGGGCGAACAACTGCCTTCTGTTCGGCGATGCGGGTACCGGAAAATCCTCAAGCATCAAGGCGATCCTGAACCGTTACTATGATCAGGGGCTTCGGATCATTGAGATTTACAAGCATCAGTTCCAGGATCTGAACGAGGTGATTGCGCAGATCAAGAACCGGAATTACAAATTCATCATTTATATGGACGATCTTTCCTTTGAGGAATTTGAGATCGAATACAAGTACCTGAAGGCAGTCATTGAGGGCGGACTGGAAAAGAAGCCGGAAAATATTCTGATCTATGCCACCTCGAACCGCAGGCATCTGATCAAAGAAACGTTTCGCGACAACGAGGAGGCATACGGCGATCTCCACTCCAACGATACGATTCAGGAAAAGCTTTCCCTTGTATCCAGGTTTGGTGTCACGATCTACTTCGGTTCGCCGGATAAAAAGCAGTTTCAGGAAATTGTCCGTTCTCTGGCGAGCCGAAACGGCATTGAGATGCCGGAAGAGACGCTGCTCTTAGAAGCAAATAAGTGGGAACTCAGCCATGGCGGACTTTCCGGAAGAACAGCGCAGCAGTTCATCGATTATCTCCTCGGACAGCAAAAAGGCGAGTGAGTATCAGCAAAAAAAGGAGGCCTTTATGGCAGTGAAGACGTTTGCAGCGATCAGCATTGGATCAGCTGTGACAGAAATGAAGATTTTCGAGTATACGTCAAGAAAATCAATGAAAGAGATTGACTGGGTGGCAACGCGGTTGAATCTTGGGCTGGATGCCTATACAACCGGTCGGATCAGCAGCAAGAACGTGGAGGAACTCTGCGCAGTCCTGCGTGACTTTAAACGGATCATGAACGGTTACCGGGTGACAGAGTACCGCGCCTGTGCAACCAGCGCATTCCGTGAATCACGAAATATGCTGATCATGCGGGATTACATTGAAAAGCAGACGGGACTTTCCATTGATGTGCTCAGCAATTCAGAGCAGCGGTTTGTGGACTATCAGTCGATCGCTTCCGTGACAGATGAGTTTGAGTCGATCATCCAGAATCCGGCGGCGATTGTTGACATCGGGGGAAGCAGTATGCAGATTTCCCTGTTTGACAAAGATAAGCTGATTACAACGCAGAATATCCGCGTCGGCAGTATCACGATCCGCGAACGTCTCACCCCTCTGGAAAAAAACAGCAGCCATTTTGAACACATGGTAAAAGAAGTTCTGGAGCATGAACTTTCCGGGTTTAACAAGCTTTACCAGAAAGACCGTCAGATCAAGAATCTGATCGTGGTCGGCGGAAATCTGTTGGAAATCCTGAAGCCGACGGAAAAGGGAAAAAAGAAGATCAGCGCGATGGAAAAGAGTGAATTTGAAAAAGTATACAGAAAGATCAGCGGCAAAAAGCCAGAGGAAATCGCGGATCTGTTTCAGATTCCGCAGGACGGCTGCGATGAGCTGGCGACCTCCGTTTTATTCTGTCAGACTCTGATGGAGAATTTTGGTGTGGACACCGTATGGCTGCCGGGCTTCAACATGGGGGATGGTCTCGCCTATGAGTATGGCGTTAAGCATGGCTACATTCAGAACGGCCATAATTTTGAGGAAGATATCATTGCGGCGGCACGCAGCATTTCCAAGCGTTACAAGTGCAGTCAATCACACGTGAAAAATCTGGAGAGTATCGCACTTGCCGTGTTCGACAAGATGAAAAAGGTGCACGGCATGGGAAACCGGGAGCGGCTGCTTTTGCAGATTTCCGTGATCCTGCACAACTGCGGCAAGTTCATCAGCCTGGAGGATGTTTCTGACTGTGCTTTTAATATTATCATGGCGACCGAGATCATCGGGCTGTCTCATTCGGAGCGTGAGATGATCGCCTATACCGTCAAGTTTAATACAAGTCCGTTTGTTTACTATACGGAGCTGGCAGAGAAAGCGGATCTCTCCAAGGAAGAATATCTGATTATTGCGAAGATGACGGCGATCCTGCGGATCGTAAATGCGATGGACCGCACACACCGGCAGAAATGTAAGGATGTGACCGTAACGCTCAAAGATCATGAGCTGCGTGTGACGGTAGCTTCGCAGGAGGATCTTTCCCTGGAAATCGGTTCCTTCCAGGAAAAAACGGAATTTTTCGAGGAAGTATTCAATGTGCATCCGGTAATCCGGCAGAAAAAGGGATATTAAGGGGGACGTATCATGGCAGTTGCAGATTTTGAAAAACCGGAATATTATACCAACCGTGAGTTGAGCTGGCTTGATTTCAACAGCCGCGTACTGTATGAGGCAAGAGACAAATCACTTCCGTTTCTGGAACGGCTGAAATTTCTGAGTATTACTTCATCTAATCTGGATGAATTTTTTATGATCCGTGTCGCTTCTTTGAAGGACATGGTTCATGCAAAATACAACAAAAAAGACATTGCCGGGCTTACACCGTCCCAGCAGCTGGAAAAGATTGCAAAGAAAGCACATGAACTGGTACATCTCCAGTATACGACCTACAACCGTTCGCTGCTTCCGGTGCTCAAGCAGAACAAGGTGGAGGTCGTCACGGAGCATGAGCAACTCACACCCGCACAGGCAGAGGCGGCAGACCGCTACTTCGAAGAGAATGTTTACCCGGTGCTGACGCCGATGGCAATGGATTCGTCCAGACCGTTTCCGCTGATCCGGAACAAGACCCTGAATATCGGTGCCCTGATCTCAAAAAAGGCCGAAAAAGAACAGGAAAAGGATCAGGTGGAATTTGCAACGGTTCAGGTTCCTTCAGTGCTTCCGCGGATTATCCGTCTGCCGGACGGCGAGGATGGCCAGAAATGTGTCATTTTGCTGGAAGAAGTGATCGAGCGCAATATTTCCAGACTGTTTCTCAATTACGATGTGGTCTGTGCACATCCATACCGGATCATGCGGAACGCAGACCTTCCGATTGATGAGGAAGATGCGGCAGATCTGTTAAAGGAAATCCAGAAGCAGCTGAAAAAGCGCCAGTGGGGCGAGGTCATCCGCCTGGAGATCGAGGATAAGATGGATCCGAAGCTGCTCAAGATCCTGAAGCAGGAATTTGATGTAAAAGAAGACGATATTTACCGGATCAACGGGCCGCTGGATCTGACGTTCCTGATGAAGCTGTACGGAATGGAAGGCATGGATGAGCACCGTTACAAGCCGTATCAGCCGCAGCCGGTGCCGGGTATGAACGACGAGGAGGATATTTTCACACAGATCCGCCGCGGAGATATTCTTCTGCATCATCCATACATGACGTTTGATCCGGTTGTTCAGTTTGTAAAGCAGGCGGCAGTCGATCCGGATGTGCTGGCGATCAAACAGACGCTGTACCGCGTCAGCGGCCATTCACCGATCGTTGCAGCGCTTGCACAGGCGGCGGAAAATGGAAAACAGGTTTCGGTGCTGGTCGAGCTGAAAGCACGCTTTGATGAGGAAAACAATATTATCTGGGCAAAAATGCTGGAAAAGGCAGGCTGTCACGTTATTTACGGTCTGCTTGGACTGAAAACACACAGCAAGATTACGCTTGTCGTGCGAAGAGAGGAGGATGGCATTCGCCGCTATGTCCATCTCGGCACCGGAAATTACAACGATTCTACGGCAAAGCTGTACACGGACTGTGGCATTTTGACGTGTTCTGAACCGATCGGAGAGGATGCGACCGCCGTATTTAATATGCTTTCCGGCTATTCTGAGCCGAAAAACTGGAATCGCCTTGTGCTTGCACCACTGTGGCTGCGCGACACGTTTATGCGTCTGATCCGCCGGGAAACGGAGCATGCCAGAAACCATGAGCCGGCACGGATCGTTGCAAAGATGAATTCCCTGTGCGATAAGGAAATCATCGCTGCACTGTATGAAGCATCCGCAGCAGGGGTGGAGATCGACCTTATAATCCGCGGCATCTGCTGCTTAAAGACCGGTATCCCGGGTGTCAGTGAGACGATCCATGTGCGTTCCATTGTCGGAAATTTCCTGGAGCATGCCCGGATTTTTTATTTCCGCAACGGTGGAAATGAGGAGTTCTATATGGGCAGTGCGGACTGGATGCCGCGTAACCTGGACAAACGTGTGGAGATCATGTTCCCGGTGGAAGATCCCGTGCTTCGGGAAAAGGTGCGCCATATCCTGCAGGTCCAGCTGGATGACAATGTAAAAGCGCACATCCTGCAGCCGTCCGGCGTCTACGAGAAGATCGACAAGCGTGGAAAAGTGCTGGTAAATGCACAGGAAACGTTCTGCGAGGAGGCAATCGTTGCGGCAAAAACACAGGCAGAGACTGTTTCAAGCCGGGTATTTATTCCGCTTGAATCAGAAGAGTAAAAAGAAGCAGATGGTTCCATGCCGTCAGGAGCCACAGCAGGAGGATGATATTATGTATCGTGACCATACAAAAACAGTAAAAATCGGGAATCGAGTGATCGGCGGAGGGAATCCGGTGCTGATCCAGTCCATGACAAATACAAAAACAGAAGATGTCGAGGCAACGGTAAACCAGATTAACCGTCTTGCTGCAGCGGGATGCGACATCATCCGCTGTGCGGTGCCGACGATGGAAGCGGCACACGCACTTTCGGAGATCAAAAAACAGATCACAATTCCGCTTGTGGCGGATATTCATTTTGATTATCGTCTGGCGATCGCTGCGATGGAAGCGGGAGCGGACAAGATCCGGATCAATCCGGGAAATATCGGCAGTACGGAGCGTGTGCGTGCCGTCGTGGATGTGGCAAAGGAACGGCAGATCCCGATCCGGGTCGGGGTCAACAGCGGTTCTCTGGAAAAAGAGATCGTGGAGCGCGATCATGGTGTGACCGCAGAAGGACTTGCAGAGAGTGCGCTGCGCCAGTGTGCCGTGATCGAGGATATGGGGTATGACAATCTGGTCATCAGCATCAAGTCTTCGGACGTAATGATGTGCGCAAAAGCACATGAAGCACTTGTGCAGAAGACCGATCATCCGCTTCACGTCGGTATCACAGAAGCCGGAACGCTTTATTCCGGCAATATCAAATCAGCGATCGGACTTGGAATCATTCTGTATCAGGGAATCGGCGATACGATTCGCGTCTCTCTGACTGGTGATCCGCTTGAGGAAGTAAAATCTGCGAAAATGATCCTGCGGACGCTTGGTCTTCGAAAAGGCGGGATTGAAGTAGTATCCTGTCCAACCTGCGGACGGACACAGATCGATCTGATCGGACTGGCAAACCAGGTGCAGAACATGGTAGAAGATATTCCGCTCGATCTGAAAGTAGCCGTCATGGGCTGTGTGGTTAACGGACCGGGAGAAGCCAAAGAGGCAGATATCGGGATCGCCGGAGGCAAAGGGGAAGGACTGCTGATCAAAAAGGGGGAGGTCATCCGCAAGATGCCGGAAGATCAGCTTCTTTCGGTGCTCCGTGAAGAACTTTTGAACTGGGAGAAGAAACAGGAGTCATAGGAGTCGATTTTATTGCAAAAATCATTTATGGAAGTTTTCCCGACACTTGACCTGTCGGATGAATTAAAAGGACTTCTGGAATTTGCCCGCATAGACCGGGTCACATTAAACCGTGACCGGGATTTTATGCGGATTTTTCTGGAAAGTGAAAAACTGATTTTTAAAAAACATATATTTGAGCTGGAACAGGCGATTATGGACCAGCTTTTTTCTGATGTAAAAATAACGGTGAAAATCATCGAAAAATTTCATCTGTCGAAACAGTATACGCCTCAGAATCTGATGCCGGTCTATGAATCGAGCATTTTGCTGGAACTGAAAAATTATAATGCGCTGCTCTACAGTCTGATGCATGATTCGAAAAAGATTTTTACAGCGCCCGATACGCTCTGTCTTGAAGTGCCGGATACCGTGATTGCAGATGGCAAGGAGCAGGAGCTTCTGGAAATTCTTGAGAAGGTTTTCTGTGAGCGGTGCGGGCTGGATTTTCACGTCTCGACAAAGCGGGTGGAGCCGCCGGTGAGCAGACGGAGAAAAAATGCTGACCTGGAGCTGGAGCAGGAGGTCGCTGCAATCGCCAAACAGTATGCAGCTGCAAAGGGAGAAGAGAGCAGACAGAAAACGGAGGCCGCTGAAGCGTCCGGTGAAGTAAAAAGCACCGAAAAAAAACCGACTGTGCCAAAGGAGGTGCCGCAGAAGCCAAAGGCGGAGGAAACTGCCGGAAAAAAAATGGGCGAAAAGCGGAACACCTTTTTTTCAGGCGACCGGTTTGGACAAAAAAAATCCGACGATCCGGATGTTATCTACGGACGCGATGTCGAAGGCGAGCCGATGGAAATTGAGCAGATCACCGGCGAAATCGGCGGCGTGACGATCCGCGGTCAGGTGCTTTCTTTCGAAGCACGGGAACTTCGTATCGCAAAGACACTGCTCATCTTTAATATCACGGATTTTACCGATACCATTACAGTGAAAATGTTTGTGAAGAACGAGCAGGCAGAAGAGCTGAAAGGCATCATCAAGGAAGGGGCATTTTTCAAGTTAAGCGGTGTGACAACGATCGACCGGTATGACAGCCAGCTTTCGATCGGAAATGTGACCGGCATGAAAAAAATCCCGGATTTCCGGGAAAAACGCGTCGATACCTACCCGGAGAAGCGCGTGGAACTGCACTGCCATACGAAAATGAGTGATATGGACGGTGTTTCGGAGGTCTCTGCGATCTTAAAGCGGGCGAAGGAGTGGGGACATCCTGCACTGGCGATCACCGATCACGGTGCAGTACAGGCATTCCCGGATGCCAACCATACCATCTCGCGAAACGATGATTTTAAGGTGATCTATGGAATGGAAGCTTATCTCGTGGATGACTTAAAGGAGATCGCTGTAAACACACAGGGACAGTCGATCCATGATTCCTTTGTGGTCTTTGACCTGGAGACGACAGGCTTTTCCTGCGTACAGAATCAGATCATTGAGATCGGCGCAGTAAAGGTTATAGACGGGAAAATCACCGATAAATTCAGCACCTTTGTTAATCCGAAGGTTCCAATCCCGTTTCGGATTGAGGAACTGACCAGCATCAATGATGAGATGGTCATGTCCGCACCGACGATCGAGACGATCCTGCCGCAGTTTATGGAATTCTGCGAAGGGTGCATCATGGTGGCACACAATGCTTCCTTTGATATGAGTTTTATCGAGGAGAACTGCAGACGGCTTGGACTGCCGTGTGAGAAGACCGTCGTAGATACCGTGTCGATGGCGCGTGTGCTGCTGCCGCAGCTGAACCGTTTCAAGCTGGATACGGTGGCGAAAGCACTTGGCGTCTCGCTGGAAAATCATCACCGTGCCGTCGATGATGCGGGATGTACAGCAGAAATCTTTGAAAAGTTTATCACAATGCTGGAAAAGCAGGATATCGAGACACTGGAAGAACTCAACGCACTGGGGCGCTCTTCAGAATCCCAGATCAAAAAACTGCCGACGTACCATGCGATCATTCTGGCAAAAAATGATATCGGAAGAGTTAATCTCTATCGGCTCGTCTCCTGGTCACATCTGCAGTATTACAACCGTCGGCCGCGTGTGCCGAAAAGTATGCTTCAGAAGTACCGGGAGGGACTGATTCTTGGCTCCGCCTGCGAGGCGGGAGAACTTTACCGTGCGCTGCTGCGCGATGCTCCGGAGCCGGAGATCGCAAGGCTGGTCAACTTTTATGACTACCTGGAGATTCAGCCGCTTGGCAACAACATGTTTATGACTCGTGAGGATTATGAGGACCGCAAGACGGCAGACGACCTGAAAAATCTGAACCGCCGCATTGTGGAGCTTGGCGAACGCTACAATCGTCCGGTCGTAGCGACGTGTGACGTTCATTTTCTCGATCCGAAGGATGAAGTCTATCGCAGGATCATCATGGCGAGCAAGGGCTTTAAAGATGCAGACGATCAGGCACCGCTTTACCTGCGCACGACAGAGGAGATGCTGGAGGAATTTTCATACCTCGGGGAAGAAAAAGCGCATGAGGTTGTCATCACGAACACCGTGAAAATTGCAAATATGTGCGAAAAAATTTCTCCGGTACGGCCGGATAAATGTCCGCCGGTCATCGAACACTCTGACCAGATTCTGCGCAGCCTGTGTTATGAAAAAGCACATGAAATTTATGGAGAAACCCTTCCGCCTGTCGTGGAGGAGCGGCTGGAGCGGGAGCTGAATTCCATCATTTCGAATGGGTTTGCGGTTATGTACATCATCGCCCAGAAGCTTGTGTGGAAATCGAATGCAGATGGCTATCTGGTTGGCTCACGTGGCTCGGTTGGCTCGTCCTTTGTCGCGACGATGTCCGGTATCACGGAGGTGAATCCGCTCAGCCCTCATTACATCTGCCCGCACTGCCATTACAGTGATTTTGATTCGGAAGACGTAAAAAAATTCTCTGGTATGTCCGGCTGCGATATGCCGGATAAAGATTGTCCGAAATGCGGCACAAAGATGAAAAAGGAGGGTCATGATATCCCATTCGAGACGTTTCTTGGCTTTAAGGGAAACAAAGAGCCGGATATCGACCTGAACTTCTCCGGCGATTACCAGAGTAAGGCGCACAAATATACGGAGGTAATTTTCGGCGCCGGTCAGACCTTCCGTGCCGGTACGATCGGTACGCTGGCAGACAAGACCGCGTTTGGTTATGTGAAAAAATATTATGAAGAGCGTGAGATCCGCAAGCGAAACTGTGAGATCGACCGTATTGTAAAGGGTTGTGTCGGTGTGCGCAGGACGACAGGGCAGCATCCGGGCGGTATCATCGTACTTCCGGTCGGGGAGGAGATCTACTCGTTTACTCCGGTGCAGCATCCTGCAAACGATATGACGACGGATATCATCACTACACATTTTGATTACCATTCGATCGACCACAACCTGTTAAAGCTCGATATTCTCGGACACGATGATCCGACCATGATCCGTATGCTGGAGGATCTGACCGGGATCGATGCAAAAAAGATCCCGCTGGATGATCCGTCGGTTATGTCATTGTTTGCCTCAACAGAGGCGCTTGGCATCACGCCGGATGATATCGGCGGCTGTCAGCTTGGCTGTCTCGGAATTCCGGAGTTCGGAACGGAATTTGCAATCCAGATGCTTCTGGATACGAAGCCAAAATATTTTTCTGATCTGGTCCGCATCGCCGGTCTGGCGCATGGCACGGACGTATGGCTGGGCAATGCGCAGACGCTGATCGCGGAGGGCAAGGCCACAATTTCCACAGCGATCTGTACGCGAGATGATATTATGATCTATCTGATCGGAAAGGGACTTGACAGTGAGCTTTCTTTCACGATCATGGAGAGTGTTCGAAAAGGAAAGGGCTTAAAGCCAGAGTGGGAAACTGAAATGACTGCTCATGGTGTACCGGATTGGTATATCTGGTCATGTAAGAAAATCAAGTACATGTTCCCGAAAGCGCATGCGGCGGCTTACGTCATGATGGCGTACCGCATCGCCTACTGCAAAATCTTTTATCCGCTGGCTTATTATGCGGCATTTTTCAGCATCCGCGCTCCGGGATTTGATTATGAACTGATGTGTCTTGGTCAGGATAAACTGCTGCGCCATATGAAAGATTATGAAAAGCGGATGGATACTTTAAGTAAAAAAGAGCAGGATACATACCGCGATATGAAGGTTGTGCGGGAGATGTATGCGAGAGGCTTTGAGTTTCTGCCGATCGACATTTATGAGTCAGGCGCGAGCCGTTTTAAAGTGAAGGACGGAAAGCTGCTGCCTTCCTTAAGTACTGTTTCCGGACTGGGAGACAAGGCAGCCGAGGCGGTTGTCGATGCGGTAAAAGACGGTCCGTTCCTCTCTAAGGACGATTTCCGCAACCGGACAAAGGTCAGCAAGACTGTTGTGGATCTGCTGTCAGATCTGAATATTCTGGACAGCCTGCCGGAATCGAACCAGCTGTCGCTGTTTGATTTTGCGGTATAGGATTTCATATAGCAGACAGGAAAGAAAAATAGGAAGAAATAGGAAAGGACATTGATTGGATGAGTTTTCTGCACATGTTTTACCCCGATGAATACCTGGATTCCACGTACGAAATAGATTTTGATCTTCTCTACAAAAAAGGGTATCGCGGCGTGATTTTTGATATAGACAATACACTGGTGCCCCATGGAGCACCGGCGGACGCGCGCGCGGAAGCGCTGTTTTCGCATCTGGAAAGCATTGGTTTTTCCTGCTGTCTGCTTTCAAACAACCAACGGACACGCGTGGAGCTGTTCAACAAAAATATCGGCGTGAATTTTATCGAAGATGCCCATAAGCCGTCTGTCAAAAGCTATCAGAAGGCGATGAAAATGATGGGAACTGATACCGAAAATACCTTATTTGTGGGAGACCAGCTTTTTACTGATGTATTTGGAGCCAGGCGCACCGGGATCCATTCGATTCTGGTAAAACCAATTCATCCGAAAGAGGAGATCCAGATCGTGCTGAAACGGTACCTGGAGAAGATTGTGCTGCATTTTTATCTGAAGGAACAGCACAGGAAAAAATAAGAAAAGAAAGTAAAAAACAGGAGGCTGCTGCTTTCTCATCTAAAGCAGCAGCCTTTGTTTTAGTTCTCCCAGACAATCTCACCGCGACAGATCGTGTAGTGCACCTTCCCGTAGAGCTTCCAGCCGGTAAACGGTGTATTTTCAGCCTTGGACTGATATTTAGAAGGAATAAATTCTTCGTCCGGGTTAAAAATAACAAGGTCAGCAGGTACACCTTCTGCAATCCTTCCACCCTGCAGATGATAAAGCTTTGCCGGATTCAGGGACATTTTTTCCATCAGTTCGGACAAGGTCAGGTGCCCCGGGCGTACGAGTGAAGTAATGCCAAGTGCAAGCGAGGTTTCCAGCCCGATAATTCCGCTTGGTGCATCAAAGAAGTGCTCACGATGTTTTTCTTCGGTGCTGTGCGGTGCATGGTCGGTTGCAATGCAGTCGATCGTTCCATCGATCAGTCCTTCGATGATCGCCTGGCGGTCTTCCCCGGTGCGCAGCGGCGGATTCATTTTTGCGTAAGTACCATAGGTTTCAACCGCATCTTCCGTCAGGGTAAAATGATGTGGTGTTGCCTCCGCAAAAACCGGAGCGCCAAGGGCTTTTGCCGTCCGCACAAGCGCAACAGAATTTTTTGAGCTGATATGCTGAATGTCGATCACAGCGCCGGTATAAAGCGAGAGCATGCAGTCTCGCGCCACCATCACATCCTCAGCGATCGCCGGAGCTGTACGGTTTGTCCCGGATTTTTTAATAAAAGCAGGATCTTCTTCATGGAAAGAAAGTGGAAGATTTAAGGCTTTCGCCTGCCGCATCGCCTGTTCTGTAAGCTTTTCATCAGTAAGCGGGATGCCGTCATCCGTAAAGCCACATGCGCCCGCCGCCGCAAGCGCTTCAAAATCCGTCAGTGCTTCCCCTTTCATTCCGACGCTGACTGCACCGGTCTGAAGGATGCGTACCGGTTCTTTTTCTGCACGTGTGAGGATATCCGTGATAATTTCCGGGCAGTCCGCGACCGGTTTTGTGTTTGCCATGCAGATGACAGTTGTAAAACCGCCGGCTGCAGCGGCCATCGCGCCTGTGTGGATATCTTCCTTATAAGTAAGCCCGGGGTCGCGAAAATGGACGTGAATATCTACAAGTCCCGGCGCGACCACGTAAGAGGAAGCGTCAATGACCTGCTCGCCCGGCTGTGGAGTTAAAGTTCCGGAAGTTTCAATTTCAGTGATGATCCCGTCCGTAATCCGCAGATCGCCGCGTGTCTGCAGACCGGTATCAGGGGAAAGGATGAGGCCGTTTTTGATCAGCATGGTGAAATTCTCCTTTTCTGTTTGACTGTTCAGAGTCAGGCGAATGCGCAGCATTTCGGAGCCGGATCTGAGCAGTTGAATTCCGTGTAATAGATGACCTTGTAACTGAAATCTGTTTTATACTAAGTCAATGCCGAATCAGATTTACAGACAAGGAAGTGAGGCAGTCATTTCATGAATGCCATATCGGTTTTATTGTAAAAAGGCGCACAGGAGATGTCAAGAAAAAAGATGAAATCACGTTATCATAAAAAAACAGTTGAAAAATATCGCAGGATACGGTAGAATACAAAAGATAATGTGACATGGCAGAAGAGGGAGAAGAGGATTACTCCAAAGCTGACGGACCGGTTTTCAACCGGCGGGTTCTGTCATGAGTAAGGCATGAAAGAGCATAACTGCCAGATAAATTTAAGGAGGAATACAGCAAATGGTATCAGCAGGAGATTTTAGAAACGGTGTTACTTTGGAGATGGATGGAAATATTTATCAGATCATCGAATTCCAGCATGTAAAACCGGGTAAAGGTGCTGCGTTCGTAAGAACAAAGCTGAAAAACATCATCAACGGCGGCGTAGTTGAGAAAACATTCCGTCCGACAGAAAAATTCCCGACTGCAAGAATTGACCGCGTGGAGATGCAGTATCTTTACAATGACGGAGATCTGTTCTACTTCATGAATACAGAGACTTATGATCAGATTGCACTGAACAACGAGACCATCGGTGATGCACTGAAATTCGTAAAAGAGAATGAGATGGTAAAGGTTTGTTCGCACAACGGAAACGTATTTGCAGTAGAGGCACCGCTGTTTGTAGAGCTTGAAGTAACCGATACAGAGCCGGGCTTCAAGGGCGATACAGCAACCGGAGCAACCAAGCCGGCAACTGTAGAGACAGGTGCTGTCGTATACGTACCGCTGTTCGTAGAGACAGGAGATAAGCTGAAGATCGATACCAGAACAGGTGAGTACCTCTCCCGTGTCTGATTCGTCTGCAGAATGATGCCGTATCATCTGGCACAGTACAGATATTTAAAATAAAAATAAGGGCTGTTGCAAGGCAGATAGATTGTTATCTGCGGCGCGACAGCCTTTTTGTTTCCCAAAAGCGCAGAAAACAGTTTTAACAAATAGTGAACTGTTTTCTGCGTTTTTTATTTATTGTAAAGCGAGCGTTTGCTATTTACGGGATTATAAGGAATTTTTTCTGCAATCAAATTCCTGTTTTATTTTTCTCTTTCATTGATTATTAATATTTTATAAAATAAGATTATAAACTTGCAAAAAGTGACATTTCATGATATAAAAACATTAATACATAAATGATATATGATAATCAAAAAGCAACATATATCAAAACAGAAAGGTGGTAGAAATTTGGAATATCAGAAATTTATAGGTGTGATTCTGCAGGAAGTGCAGAAAGCAGCCGGAGAAGAAGCAAAAGTCAGCGTCAATCATATTTTAAAAAACAACATTCCCTGTGTAGACGGTCTGACAATTTTGCGAAAGGGGGAGAATGTAGCCCCGGCAATCTGGCTTCGGCCATTTTTCAGCCAGTATCAGTGCGGAACTTCCATTGACCGGATCGCTGAAGAGATTCTGGAGTACCATGCGGGCATGGAAAAACCGGCGCGGTATGATATGAGTTTTTATACCGATTATGAAAAAGTAAAAGGCCATATTGCCTGCAAACTGGTACATGCCGGAATGAACAAAGCGCTGCTGACGGAGGTACCTCATCGTTATTTTCTTGATCTTGCGGTCGTCTATTACTATAAGCTGGAATGTGAGACGTTTGGAAATGCAAGCATTCTTGTAAAAAATGAACATTTGAAGTTCTGGAAAATCACGGAGAAAGAGCTTGACCAGGCGGCACTTGCAAATATGCCGGAATTGCTTCCGGCAGAGCTGCTGAGCCTGGCGGCGCTGGTCGATGAAATGACAGATCGCAGCGCCGGATATCTTCTTTCGCAGGCTGTTCCGATGTATGTGCTGACAAACCGGGAAAAATATTTCGGGGCGGCGGAGATTCTGCTTCCGTCTGTCTGCAGAAGGATCGGAGAAAAGCTGGAAACCGATTATTATATTCTGCCAAGCAGCATTCATGAATGTATGATTGTTCCGGTTCTCGATGGTCTGACGCCTGAGGGGCTTCACGAAATGGTAAAAGAGATCAACGAAGAACACGTTGCCCAGGAAGAGATTTTGGGGGATTCCGTATATCTCTATACCCGAAGCGGAAGCCTGCTGACGATTGCCTGCTCTGAAAGTGGCACAGACGAATAGGAGGAGAGAGAAAATGCAGATTATTTTTGCCAGTGTGTTTTTGATTCCACTGATCTCACTTCTGATACTGCTTTTTATGGGCGGCTGCACACTGCTTGCGGTCTTATTGGGAAATGAGGAGAAAGAGCAGCAGAAAATCAAATAAAAGAACCGATATTGAGGAGGAATCCTATGAGAAGAAAAAAGAAAAAAGTGCTGTCATTTCTGATGGCGCTGAGCGTTTTTATGACCGGCAGCGGGATCGGAGGTGCGTCCGCTGCGATTGCGCCAGATGATAATACCGCACCGGAGCAGTATACCGTGACACTTCCGGTGTATGAAGCATGCGAGTACCGGTATGAAACATCACATAAAAGGGAAAATCCAGGCGCGGATCAGGAAATCATATTGCAGTATGAACCTGGGACACAGGTGTCATTTGATGTAGCACCGGAAGATGGGTGGAGTATCGACAAAATGCAGTTATTCGGAAATAAATCCGAGATTCCGTTGATGATCGCGAATCAGACCGTCCGTTTTTCGATGCCGGAGGAAGATGTTATTTTTCGTGCAGAGTTTCACCGCCTGGCAGAGACAGATGCAGGGGTATTGGAAGAGACCCAGGATGAAGATCTATTGGGAAATGAGTCAGAAGATTTTTACGGTGAAGATGAGAACGATGAAACAGAGGAATTCTTCGGAGAAACCGAAGAACCATGGACGGATGTTTCGGAAGAAACAGAAGAATTATGGACGGATGCTTCGGAAGAAACAGAAGAATTATGGACGGATACTTCGGAAGAAACAGAAGAATTATGGACGGATACTTCGGAAGAAACCGAAGAACCATGGACAGACAGATCCGAAGAGACGGAAGAACAGTCAGAGGATGAGGGGACAGATGAAACGGAATCCGAAGAAACAGGAACTCTGCCAGGTGAAGGTGAATCTGAAGAGAACCCCGATGAGACAGAAGAGAATCAGAAACACAAGACACTGCAGCAGCTTGATACTCCCTGGGACGAGATCGTAACAGAAGAGGAGCTGGACACATCTTCTGAAGGGGAAACAGAGGAAGATGCATTTGATAAAGAGTGTGAGACAGAAAGTGAATCTGAAAGTGAATCCGAAAGTGAAATGGAGATACCGGAGGGTTGCTATCAGGTTGTACTGCCCCAAAGTACGGAATATGAGATTTCATTTTGTACGGAAACACAGTGGTATCAGCCGGGAGAGGAAGTATCCTTTATGATGGAAGCCGCACCAGGCCTGGAGGCACTTGAAATCTCTGCATATGGTATAAAAGATACCACAGCCATGGAACTTACACGCTCGCTTAAAAAAGACCAAATTTCCATTTCTTTCGATGAGGAAGAGGAGATTTTTCATTTTGAAATGCCGGAATCAGATGTATTTCTGCTGATAAACACAGATGAAGCGGTGAATATACTTGCTGATGAAGACGATGATCCGGTGCCTGATCGGTTCAAGCTGGTTGTAAACGGTGTATGTGCCGCGCCTTCTATATTAAATAACGGTCAGGCAGCATCCACACATAAGACGGTTGTCTTTTTTGAGAGCGATGGAAGCAAAATTGTCCGGGAGGCATATTGTATTCAGCCTCGGTTGAATTCTCCTGGAAGCGGTACAGTATACGATAAAGATACGACGGAATATCTGGATGGAACTGCCGGTACGCAGAGTGAGCGCCGGATGTCAAAAGGAATGTTTTATCTCTACGGCGGCCCTGCCTGGGGACGGACAATCGAATTGACAGATGGAAGCAGTGTAAATTTAAAAGCAGTGATGGATCAGGCCGGCTGCAGTTCAAACAGTCATTATTATACCATCACTCACTACGTTCTGAGTTATTTTTATCTGAATGGCGCGAACTGGAATTATAATTCGAACTATACGAATGTTTTGAATGCCGCAGGTGTAAACCTGGTCAATACGCTTGCTTCTTACATTATTAAAATGCCGAATCCGACCTCTTATCTGACAGTACCGGAACTGCAGGCGACTTATCGAAAAGCTTCCGATAAAAGCGTTACGCCATCAACGGTTTACAAATCGTTTGACGAAAATACAGCCACAATAACGCTGCCAGCCGGGATTACACTTGTAAATGAGACGACTGGTGAAAATTTTAGCGGAAAAGCAGTTATAAATGGCGGAGACCGATTCCATCTTGAGGCAGACAGCAGAGCAGCGGCCGGGACCATTCAGCTGACGCTTACCTGTAAATACCCAGTGGATTATCAGGCATTGAAGCTTGGACTGAAGGGATATCAGGATATTGGGTTTTCCTATTATTCCGGCGAAAAACAGTTGTTTTTAAGCGTCACGCTTCCGGAAATTCCAAAAAACGGAACAGCTTATGTACAGAAACTGGACGCACTGTCCAGAAGCACGAAACTTTTAAATGAGAATTACTCACTGGCAGGTGCGGTATATACCGTATACAAAGACCGCGACTGTACAGAAAAGGTAACTTCTCTGACAACAGACGAAAGCGGCAAAACAAATCAGGCAGAACTGGAAACCGGTACTTATTATGTGAAGGAAACAAAAGCATCGAAAGGCTACCGTCTGGACGAGAAGCTGTATACGCTTAAGGTCGTTTCCGGTGAGACAGCCACCTTTACGTCCTATGAGGAGCCAATCCGGAAAAAACTGTCTGTTCAGAAATACGATGCCGAGACAGGGAATCCGTCGGCACAGGGTGGTTCGTTTGAAGGGGCAGAGTATACGGTATATCTGGATGAAACCTGTACTAAAAAAACAGTTGTTCTCACGACGGATAAGAAGGGACATGCAGAAAGTGATTTTCTCCCGCTTGCGACCTATTATATAAAAGAAACGAAGGCTCCGGCAGGCTATGAACTGGATGCAGTTGTTCATCGGATTGCCATGGTATCAGGCGGGGAAACCTCCGTATATCCGATCAGTTCCCGTGAAAAGCCGGTAAAAAAATGGATTGAGATTCAGAAGTACGATACACTGACCGGGAATAAAAAGCCATATAACGGTAAATATTCCTTTGCTGCAGCAGAATATACGATCTACAGCGACGCGGCCTGCACAAAAAAAGTGGAGACCGTGACAACGAACGCTGCCGGATACGCAAAAAGTTCGGCATTGCTGATTGATACGTATTATGTAAAAGAAACAAAAGCACCGAAGGGATATTCTCTTGACAAAATCGTCCATAAAGTGGAAATAAGTGCGACAGGAGCTGCCATATACACGGTAAAATCGGAGGAAGCACCGCAGATGGCAAAAATCGAGCTCCGGAAATATGATAAGGAGACCGGAGCAAAAGTTCCAGCAGAGGGCGCCTCTTTTGAAGGAGCACAGTATTCCGTTTATTCTGATGAGAAATGTACAAAAGAAATCGACATCATAACGACAAATGCTTCTGGTTATGGAAAGAGCAAAGAACTTCCGTTTGATGTTTATTATGTGAAAGAAACAAAAAGACCGAATGGTTATGAACTTGATCCGACCGTCTATCAAATCGATATGAAAGTTTCAGATCAGCTTGCCGTCTATCCGGTTACCTCAAAAGAACAGGTCATCCGAAAGCCGGTCGAACTGCAGAAATATGACAAAGAGACAGGAAAGCCTGCTCCAAATAACAGTGCAGTAAAATTTGCGGGTGCGCAGTATACGATATACAAGGATAAAGCCTGCACCAGGCAGGTGGAAATTCTGACTCTTAACGATGCCGGGTATGCCAAAAGTACCGGTCTGCTTCCGGGCACCTATTATATTAAAGAAACAAAGGCACCGACAGGTTATGAAGCAGACACGCTCGTACACGAAGTGACGGTGGCGGATGACGGGCAGAAGTCATATCAGATTCAGTCCTATGACCCGGTGATCCGCGGAAGTCTGATGCTGATGAAGTTTCTGGATGACCGATATGACGAATCAACCCTTCAGGAATGGATTGACCGCGGAGAACTTTTAGGGATTCGTTTTACGCTGACGCATGAAGATCCGTCTGTTCCGGAAAAGGAGATTATCACGGATCAGTATGGATATGCAGCGACGAAAACACAGGAACTGGTATATGGCACCTGGACGCTGCGGGAAGATCCATCTACCACGCCGGAAGGCTATGCAGGGTTGAAAGAGGCAAAGATCCGAATTACCAAAAACGGTGTACAGGTAAAGTATGTTGTGACCAACAGTGTGCAGAATGCAATGATTGAGATCGTAAAGAAGGACCGTCAGACTGGAAGTATCATTCCAAAAGGCGGCGCAAAATTCCAGATTCTCGATAACAGCGGTACGCCGGTTGTCATGCCGGATAATTTGGATTTCGGAACGATGACGGATACTTTTACAACAAACGAGGAGGGGAAAATATATCTGACGAAACCTCTGAAACAGGGCACTTATACCCTAAAAGAAATCGAAGCTCCGGAAAAGTATCTGGTGGCAGATCCTCTGGTATTCACTGTGGACGGTGCATATTCTTATGAAGAACCGCTTGTTGTAGAATGCTTTGATGAGATGCAAACCGGCAGGATCATGATCAGAAAAAAAGATGCGAAGACACAGCTGCCGCTTGGGGAGGGATTTCGTTTTGAAATTCGTGTGGCAGAAGATATCACGGATCCAATGGGAAACATTCATACAATGGAAATTGAGGGCAGCCGCGTTGAATTGAAAAAAGGCACGCAGGTGGCGGTCATTTCTACCAATGCAGACGGAATCGCACAGTCACCGGAGCTCTGCCTTGGAAAATATGAAGTTCGTGAAATTGCTGCCGGAGAGTTCTACGCCGTTTCCGATCAGGTTTATGAAACAGAACTTACTTATGACAGAGCTGAGATTTCTGTAGAAGCAGAACTTTTCGTTGAAGATGAGAAAACGACAGTAATCATTCAAAAAGAAGACTCTGAAGCAGCAGACGAAACTCCTCTACCGCTTGCCGGGATCCGTTTCCGTATTTTTACTGCCAGGGAACTGGAAGAGGTCGGTGGAGAGATTGGGCAGATTCCAGAAGAAGTTCTTGCAGCACTTGGAACCGAATATACAACGGATGAAAACGGTCAGATTGAAATCACGGACCTGAAACACAGCACGATTTATTATATTTATGAATCAGAAACGTTGCCGGGATATAATCGCGAGCATGGTCTGTATAAAATCTCGGTTGATGCAGACGGAAAGATCGACGGTCAGATACGTTATACGATGAAAATCAGTAATCAGGCAAATCAGGTTGAAATCACAAAGTGGGACATTACGGGAGACCGTGAACTGCCAGGCGCAGAGCTTACGCTGCGGGATACAGAAGGAAGCGTGATCGAACGCTGGATCTCTGAAGAAACGCCTCACCGGATCAAAGGCCTTGCAGCTGGAACCTATACCCTGACAGAAGACCGCGCACCGCGTGGATATGCCGTGGCGGAGACAATTACTTTTACACTCACGGACAGTCTGGAAGTGCAGCAGGTTGTTATGAACGATGAACAGATTCAGGTACAGATCTCCAAGAAAGATATTACCGGACAGGAAGAACTGCCAGGTGCAGCACTTGAAGTAAGAGCAGCAGATGGCACACTCATGGATGCGTGGATTTCTGCCAAAGAGCCGCATCTTCTGAAGCTTGCGGCAGGAAGTTATACCCTGACTGAAGTTGCTGCCCCGGAAAAATATGCAAAAGCAGAGACGATCTCTTTTGAAGTGAGGGATGATTCTGTTCTTCAGAAAGTTGAAATGCGCGATGCCCCAATTCAGGTACAGATTTCCAAACAGGACATCACGACTGAGAAAGAACTGCCAGGTGCACAGCTGACGGTTCGGGATTCTGAAGGAACGGTCATCGCGGACTGGACATCAACGGAAGAACCACATTATCTGAATCTTGCAGCCGGCACGTATACACTGACGGAAATCGCTGCACCATCCGGTTACTGCAAGGCGGAGACCGTTACATTTGAGGTGACAGACACCGCCGAAATTCAGAAAGTGATCATGTATGACAAGCCGATTGAGGTGGAAATCTCCAAGCAGGATATTACGGACAGTAAAGAACTGCCGGGCGCACTTCTTACAGTTTGTGATACCGATGGAAATGAAATCGACCGTTGGTATTCCGGCGAAGAACCGCATCGGATACCGATCGCCTGCGGTACTTATATACTGACCGAAATTGCGGCACCGGATTATTATGCGACAGCAGAGTCGATTACGTTTGAAGTAAAGGAGACGGGTGAGGTACAGAAGGTTGTCATGAAGGATGCCCCTCTTCAGGTTGAAATCTCAAAAAAGACGATTACCGGAGAGGAAGAGCTTCCAGGTGCAGTCCTGAGAGTGTCTGATCTCGAGGGAAAAGTACTTGAAACCTGGATTTCGGAGAAAGAGCCGCACAGGATCCGTCTGAAAAAAGGGACATACGAACTGACAGAAATCACAGCTCCACAAGGTTATGAGGTGGCCGAGACGATCCGTTTTACAGTGGAAGACACAATGGAAGTGCAGAAAGTTACAATGTATGATAAGCCGCTTCCTGAACCAGAAACGGAGACAGAACCGGAAACAGAAACCGACGAGACGGAGAGCGAAACCTTGAAGGAAACGGAATCGGAAACAGAAAAGCAGTCCGAAACAGAACCAAAGAAACCGACAACGCCAGGCATTGTAAAGACAGGCGATCCGACCGATTTTCTTCCTCCATCGTTGGGAGTGATAGCAGGACTTGTTCTCTTTGCCGGGGCGCTGGCATCCGGTAAACGGAAAAAGAAAAGACACACTCAGGAACAGTAGGAAACAGGTAAAAAACAGCTGTAAACAACTTTTTCGGGCAGAGGAATTTCTCTGTCTGAAAAAGTTGTGTTATTTGCATCAAAAATTAAAAGAATTGCGAAAAAAATTGAAAAATCATTCTTTACAATTCAAAAATACTGTGCTATGATAATCAAGTATTAAAAATGCGTCTGTAGCTCAGAGGATAGAGCAGTGGTTTCCGGTACCACGTGCCGGGGGTTCGACTCCCTCCAGACGCGTTTTTTTATTGCAAAAATTACGATTTCTTTAAGAAACGCTGCCTTTACTTTTAACACGGCATATGATAAAATTCATGTAAATTTAAAGAATTAACAGAATATGAATCCGGAGGGAATTGCAGATGATGGATAATTTCAGAGAATGGTTATCAGACAATTTGCGCTACATTTTACTGGGACTTGCCGTTCTTCTGGTTGTTGTGATTGCTTTCTTTGCGATCCGGCTGATCAGCGGCGGAGGCTCTTCAAAGAAACAGGTGGAGACAAGTGCCGCATCCGCCGAAGCAAACGGAGGAGCCGATAAGATCACAGCAGGGGACAGCAACACGGATAAAGAAACATCCGGGGAGACCGAAAAAGAAACATCCGTAGCCAGCGACAGTACATCCGCACCGCTTACGAAAGAGTCTTCCGATTCTGCAGTACAGACCCTGATCACACAGTATTATACAGCAGTTGCATCGAGGGATTATGATACGCTGTCTTCGATCGATGCAACGTTTGATGAGGCAGCCAAGGCTGCGGTTGAGGCCGAATCGGCAATTGAATCGTATGATAATATCGTGACTTACACGAAGCCGGGGCTGACGGACGGAACGTATGTTGCATATATTTATTTCGAAGCAAAAATTACGGGCATTGATACACCGGCACCAAGCCTTCGGGAAATGTACCTTGTGACAGATACGGATGGAAATTTAAAGATCGGCGATAAGAGAAGCAGCCAGGAGCTGGTTGATTATCTGCTTGACTGTCAGAGAGATAGTGATGTTCAGGCACTCGTCAAGGACGTCAATCAGAAGCTTGCCGATGCAAAGGCTCAGGATTCGGCACTTGCTTCCTATGTAGATTCAATTGGTACTGATGCTGATACTGCAGACAGTGATACCCAGACATCGACAGCACAGACAGGCACGATGAAAGTATCTACCGGAGTCAATGTGCGTGGGGAAGCATCTCCGGATGCTACGCTGTATGGGACATTAAGTGCCGGAATGGAAGTTGAAGTACTCGAAAATCTGGACAGCGGCTGGTCAAAGATCCGCTACACGTACAGTGGAACGACAATTGAAGGGTATATTATGACACAGTATCTTGAAGCCTCAGATCAGTAACAGAATACAGGTTGTTGCAGACGCAGCAGCCTGTTTTTTCTTGTGCATTATTTTAGAATGTGATAGAATAACAAACAGACTTTGTCCGGACCGGTCAGACATATTTTCTGAAAAGTTCCGCAGGCTTTGCCTGCCAGTGTCAAAACGACTATTTACAATTTTTACACAGGGAACCTGCCTGGATCGCTCCAATATTTGCCGCATGTAAAAAGAAAAGGGTAAGAAAAATGCAAACATTTCAGTCAGAAAATCAGCCGGGGGATGTTCGGCTCAATAAATATATCAGTGATGCCGGAGTTTGTTCCAGACGGGAGGCAGACCGGCTGATCACAGAGGGAAGAGTACAGATTGACGGAAAAATGGCAACACTTGGCAGCAGGGTTGCATCTGGTATGCAGGTATGCGTGGATGGAAAAGAGATTGCACCGGAAGAGGAAATGATTCTGCTCGCGGTTAATAAACCGCGTGGAATCGTCTGTACAACCGACACGCGCTGGGGAGACCGGACGATTTATGACCTTATGAACTATCCAAAAAGGATTTTTTCAATTGGGCGGCTTGATAAGGAGTCAGAAGGATTGCTTCTTATGACAAATAACGGCGATATTTTGAATAAGATTATGCGCGCCGGGAATTATCATGAAAAAGAATATCTTGTCACGATCGATAAGCCTGTAACCGAAGCATTTTTAAAGAAGATGAGCGGTGGTCTGTACCTGAAAGAACTGGAGGTACGGACAAGACCGTGCAAGGTTTCATCCGTTGGTGAATTTACCTTTCAAATTATTCTCACTCAGGGACTAAACCGTCAGATTCGTCGGATGTGTGCGGCCTGTGGCTGCCAGGTCCTGTCACTGAAGCGGGTTCGAATCATGAATATCGAGCTTGGATCCCTGGAGCCTGGCGTTTACCGAAAAGTTAAGAAGGAGGAGTACGCCGTATTGCTGGAAGCACTGAAGGATTCCTCAAATCCTGGGGAGCATCGAAAACACATGTCTTCTTTCAAAAATCCAAAACGAGAAAATACATTTTTTTCAGAAGCGAGAGAGCCGGAAAGAAACTCGCGTGAGAAAATGGAAAAGTTTCAGAAAACAGCAGTAAAAAGAAACGGCAGAACAGAAAATAACAAAACCAGAAATAATAAAAACAGGAAAAAAGAAGGGAACCGAGGAGATGACTAATCCTATGGAGCGAATGAAAGAACTGACGCAGCAGCTGCGTCTGGCCTCGCAGGCCTATTATCAGAGGGATGAAGAGATCATGAGCAATCTTGAGTACGACCGGCTCTATGATGAACTTGTCACACTGGAAAAAGAAACCGGCATCGTACTTTCTGGAAGCCCGACGGTTACGGTCGGTTATGAATCTCTGGAACAGCTGCCCAAAGAGCGCCACGAAGCACCGATGCTCTCTCTTGATAAGACCAAGAGTGTAGAAGAGCTGGCTGCGTTTGCCGGTACACAGGAAGTGCTGATGTCCTGGAAACTGGACGGCCTTACTGTCGTACTGACCTATCAAAATGGTACATTGCAAAAGGCAGTGACACGCGGAAATGGAGAAGTGGGTGAGGTCATCACAAACAATGCCCGTGTATTTCAGAATATTCCGCTGCATATTTCCTATCAGGGGGAATTGATCCTGCGCGGGGAAGCTGTCATTACTTACTCTGATTTTGAAAAGATTAATGCAGAGAGTCTGGATGCGGAGACACGCTATAAAAATCCCCGAAACCTCTGCAGCGGTTCTGTCCGTCAGCTGAACAATGAGATTACAGCCAGACGCCATGTACATTTTTATGCCTTTGCCCTTGTAAAAGCGGACGGGACAGATTTCAAGAATCTTCACAGCAATCAGTTTGAATGGCTGAAGGAGCAGGGGTTTGAGACGGTAGAATACCATAAAGTAACTGCGAAAGAGATTCCATCTACCGTTGCATGGTTCGAGAAGAAGATCCGGCACTATGACGTGCCGTCTGATGGGCTTGTCGTTACGTACAACGATATCGCATACGGAGAATCGCTTGGCCGCACCGCCAAGTTTCCGCGCAACTCCATTGCTTTCAAGTGGCAGGACGAGGTAAGAGAGACCGTTCTGCGTGAGATTGAGTGGAGTCCGTCGCGAACAGGGCTGATCAATCCAATTGCCGTATTTGATCCGGTTGAACTGGAGGGTACCACTGTCAGCCGTGCCAGCGTTCACAACCTGAGCATTATGAAGAGCCTTCGCCTTGGAATCGGAGATACCATCACGGTCTATAAGGCAAACATGATCATCCCGCAGATTGCCGAAAACCTGACCGGAAGCGGGAATGCGCCAGTGCCGGAGTATTGCCCTGCCTGCGGTGGAAAGACGGAGATCCGCCAGATGAACAATGTGGAGACTCTGTACTGTACGAACAACAGATGCAGCGCAAGGCGAATTAAATCATTTTCTCTCTTTGTCAGCCGCGATGCCATGAACATTGAGGGACTGTCAGAGGCAACACTGGAAAAATTTATTGCACATGGGTATATCCATACTTTTGCGGACATCTATCACCTGAACCATTATCGGGAGGAAATTGTGTCTATGGACGGATTTGGTGAAAAATCCTACCAGAACCTGATGGAAAGCATTGACCGTTCTCGAAAAACCACGCTGGCACGCGTCATTTACGCACTTGGGATTCCGAATATCGGTGCCGCAAATGCAAAGCTTCTCTGCCGGTTCTTTAACTATGATCTGAAACGGCTCAAAGAGGCGAATGAGGAGGAAATTGCCTCGATTGAGGGGATCGGAGACGTGATTGCCGCGTCTGTTGTAAATTATTTTGAGGAAGAAGCAAATAAAACGGCGTTGGAAGCACTGCTCTATGAGCTGGATATCGAAAAGCCGGAAGAAAATGAAAACAGCAGTGTACTTGCCGGAAAGACGTTTGTTATTACCGGAAGCGTATTCCATTTTGCAAATCGCAGTGAACTGAAAAATTATATTGAAGAACGAGGCGGAAAGGTGACCGGAAGCGTCACTAAGAAAACCGACTATCTGATCAACAACGAGAAAGAGTCCAATTCTTCCAAAAATAAGAAGGCACGGGAGCTGAATATTCCGCTGCTTTCCGAAGAAGATTTTCTGAAGCTTGCGGAGGAGCCGGTGGGTTCTGACGCGGCAGATGATACAGAAAAATAAAGAGAAGACACAGAGGAGATATCAAAATGCCAATTAAAGTACAGAATGATCTCCCGGCCAGGGAAATCCTGGAGCGGGAAAATATATTCGTGATGGATGAAAATCGCGCCGTGCATCAGGATATTCGTCCGATCCACATTGCAATTTTAAACCTGATGCCGCTCAAAGAAGAGACCGAACTGCAGCTGCTTCGTTCTTTTTCCAATACTCCGCTGCAGATCGATGTAACTTTCGTAAAAGTAAAATCACACGAATCTAAAAATACATCGAGCAGCCATCTGAATAAATTCTACGTGGAATTTGATGAAATCCGTGCACAGCGTTTTGACGGTATGATCATTACCGGTGCTCCGGTGGAGATGATGGAGTTTGAGGAGGTCGACTACTGGAAGGAACTGACCGAAATCATGAACTGGGCAGAAACGCATGTGACTTCGACAATTCACCTTTGCTGGGCAGCACAGGCCGGACTGTATCATTACTATGGCCTGCAGAAAAGGATTCTCGATCACAAGATGTTTGGTGTGTTTGAACACCGCGTTTTAAACCGAAAGATTCCGCTTGTCCGTGGATTTGACGATGTTTTTTATGCCCCACATTCCAGACATACGGAAGTTCCGATGGAAGAGATCCGAAAAGTAGAGGCACTGACCGTACTGGCTGAATCTGATGAGGCGGGACTGTTTCTTGCAATGGCGGAAAATGGAAGAAAAATTTTTGTGATGGGGCATCCGGAGTACGACCGTGTTACACTGGACGGAGAGTACAAGCGCGATCTGGCGAAAAATCTGCCGATCGATCTTCCGAAGAACTATTATCCGGACGATAATCCGGAAAACCGGCCGCTTCTTACCTGGCGCTCACACGCAAACAATTTATATACGAACTGGCTGAATTATTACGTTTACCAGATCACACCGTATGATTTAATGGGTACTCCAGATTTTTCACGTAAATAAGGGATAGAAAGCGTTTAATAAACACATCAATCCATGCTATAAGAAAAACCTATAACGAACCTGTCTTTTTTCCAATAAGCCACTTTCCGCAGATTCATTGACAAACGCTCTGCCGTCTGGTATTATTCATACCAATCCAATAGAGTTTCAGGAAAATACAAGGAAGAAGAGGACAGGAGGATTTCATTATGAAAAAGTTAGTTTCTTTTGGTTTATCACTGGCACTTGCAGTATCTGCACTTTCCGTTGGGGCATTCGCGGAGGAAGATAAGACGATCACCGTAGCAGCGTCAGCGACACCGCATGCAGAGATCCTGGAGCAGGCAAAACCGCTTCTGGAGGAACAGGGCTGGGATCTGGAGGTTACCGTATTTGATGATTACGTTCAGCCGAATCTTGTTGTTGAAAGTGGTGATTTTGACGCAAACTACTTCCAGCATATTCCGTATCTGGAGAATTTTAACGAGGAGCAGGGAACACATCTGGTAAATGCGGGCGGCATCCACTATGAGCCGTTCGGTATCTATCCGGGAACAAAGGGCACACTTGATGAGCTTGAAGACGGCGATACGATCGCAGTTCCGAATGATACGACAAACGAAGCACGTGCACTGCTGCTGCTTGAGGCAAACGGTGTCATTAAGCTGAAAGAGGATGCAGGACTTACTGCTACCGTAAAAGACATCGAAGAAAATCCGCACAATGTAGAGATTCAGGAACTGGAAGCTGCGCAGGTACCGCGTGTGAAAGATGAAGTTGCATTTGTCGTATTAAACGGAAATTATGCACTTCAGGCTGGTTTTTCTGTAGCAAAGGATGCAATCGCATATGAGACTTCTGATTCTGAGGCTGCAAAGACCTATGTAAATGTCATTGCAGTAAAAGAAGGAAATGAAAACAGCGACAAGATCAAGGCTCTGGTTTCTGTACTGAAATCTGATGAGATCAAGAACTACATCACAGAGACCTACGACGGAGCTGTAATCCCGTTTGAGGATGGAGCTGCAGAGGCCGATACCGAGGCAGCAACAGAAGCTGTGACTGAGGCAGCAACAGAAGCCGTTACCGAGTAATAAAGAGTTTATTACAGAAACCCGGTATATTTCCGTCAGACGGAGTATACCGGGTTCTTTCTCATTGTTTCATCAAATCTGCTTTACATGACGAAGAAAACACGGTAAGATAGCAGAAGATGATTATGAAACGGCTGTTTTTCACTGACAGCCGTAAAATAATTCGGGTGTGTGTCTGATACACGCTCCCGAAAGAAAAATAACGGGAGAGAAACGTATGGATCCAATTATTCAGGTACAACATTTATGTAAGACCTTTCAGGTAAAGGGAAATGTGGTCGACGCGGCAAAGAATATCAGTTTCGATATCGAACGAGGCGATATTTTTGGAATCATCGGTTTGTCCGGCGCGGGCAAAAGTACACTGGTACGCTGCCTGAACCTGCTGGAACAGCCGACTTCCGGTGATGTGATTGTAGACGGCAAGAATCTGACAAAATTGTCCGATAAAGAACTGCGTCTGATGCGGCGGGATATCGGCATGATCTTTCAGCATTTCAACCTTCTGATGCAGAAGACAGTGCTTGACAACGTCTGCTTTCCGATGAAGATTACCGGTGTAAAAGGTGCAAAAGCGAAAGAACGTGCCATGGAACTTCTGCGGACGGTTGGTCTGGAGGATAAAGCGAACGCCTATCCTGCGCAGCTTTCCGGCGGACAGAAGCAGAGAGTTGCGATCGCGAGGGTACTTGCGAACAATCCGAAGATCCTGCTGTGTGATGAAGCGACAAGTGCACTTGATCCGCAGACCACAAAGTCAATCCTTGGCCTGCTGAAAAGTATCAATGAAGCGTACGGGATTACGATTGTCGTGATCACACATGAGATGGCAGTCGTGCAGGAAATCTGCCATCATGTTGCGGTTCTGGATCATGGAACACTTGCTGAAAGCGGCACGGTGCAGGAACTGTTCCGCTCTCCGAAGACGGAAGCAGCGCGCAAGCTGATTCTCACAGGCACGGAGCAGATCAAGCGGATGAAGGGGGAAAAAGTCATCCGGATTACATTTTCCGGTCAGTCTTCTTTTGAACCGGTTATCGGAAATCTTGTACTGGAGTACAAGACGCCGGTCAATATTCTGTATGCGAACACACGGAATATCGGCGGAAATGCAGAGGGAGAAATGATTCTGCAGCTTCCGGAAATGCAGGAGACGGCGCAGCGGATGATTGCCGATCTCAAAGAGAAAAATCTTGGCGTGGAGGTGCTCGATCATTATGTTGGATAGTGAAATGATAAAGATGCTGGTGGAAGGCACCAGAGATACGCTATATATGACACTGTTTGCCACGTTCTTTGGTTATCTGTTCGGTCTGCCGATGGGCATTCTTCTTATGGTAACAGATAAAGAAGGCATTCGTCCGCACTCCAAAGGCGCGCAGAGAGCGTATGATATAATTTACAAAATACTGGATGTCGTGGTCAATATTGCCCGCAGTATTCCGTTTCTGATTCTTCTGATCCTGGTTATTCCGATCACGAAGGCAATTGTCGGAAAAAGCTATGGTTCGACTGCAACCATCGTTCCGCTGACGATCGCGGCAGCACCGTTTATCGCACGAATGGTGGAGTCTTCCTTAAAGGAAGTAGACCGCGGGGTTATCGAGGCGGCACAGTCGATGGGGGCTAGTGTCGGCCGCATTATCTGGAGTGTCCTGCTTGTCGAAGCGCGCACCTCTTTGCTGGTCGGCGTTACGATCGCAACCGGCACGATCCTTGGCTACTCTGCAATGGCCGGTGCAGTCGGAGGCGGCGGACTGGGAGACATTGCAATCCGGTACGGCTATTACCGTTATCAGACGGATGTGATGTTTATTACTATTATCGTACTGGTACTTCTGGTACAGATTCTGCAGAGCATCGGCATGATGCTGTCCAAAAAGCTGGACAGAAGACGTTCCTGAAAAAAAGGAGGGGCTGTGAAAGCAGCGGAAAAATATGAAAGAAGAAAGAATTAACAAAGTTCTGGAGAAAATGAAAGAGATAGGTCTGACCCAGATGATCATTACCGACCCGGTATCCATCGCGTACCTTGCGGTTCATTACGAAGATCCGATTGAGCGTTTCTGGGCGTTTTATCTTCGAACGGACGGAAACCACAAGCTTGTGGCAAACCGTCTGTTTACTTTAAATGATGTATCTGATGTTGAAATTTTGTGGTATTCAGACGGAGAGGACGGATCGGCTCTTCTGAATCAGTACATCGATCATGAAAGTCCACTTGGCATTGATAAATGCATGGCTGCCCGTTTTCTGCTTCGCTTGTTTGATTTAAATGCGGCTCCGAAATACGTGAATGCATCTGACTGTGTGGATGATAACCGTGCATGCAAGGATGCAGAAGAACAGGAAAAAATGAAAGAGGCCTCCAGAATCAATGATGCGGCAATGGCAGAATTTAAAAAGCTGATCCATGAAGGCGTAACGGAGCTTGAGATTGCTGATCAGATGGAAGCAATTTACAAAAAACTCGGTGCACAGGGACACTCATTTGAGCCGCTCGTCGGCTTTGGTGGGAATGCTGCAAACGGACATCACGGTCCGGACCGCACGGTACTGAAAAAAGGGGACTGCGTTCTGTTTGATGTCGGCTGTAAAAAAGACGGCTATTGCTCTGATATGACGAGAACGTTTTTCTATGGTGAGGTCAGCCCGGAGCATGAGAAGGTTTATGAGACGGTCCGTCGCGCACAGGCAGCAGCTGAGGCAATGATCCGTCCGGGTGTGAAGCTGTGCGAGATTGATCATGCAGCAAGATCCGTCATTACAGAGGCTGGATATGGACCATATTTCACGCATCGTCTTGGCCACTTCATTGGACAGGAGGTTCATGAAAAAGGGGATGTATCCGCTGCAAATGAAGCGGCTGCAAAGCCTGGAATGACGTTCTCAATCGAGCCTGGAATCTATCTTCCGGGTGATGTGGGTGTGCGGATCGAGGATCTGGTGCTCGTGACCGAAGACGGAGCCGAAATTCTGAACCATTACGATAAAACACTGCAGATTATTCCGGCAGAGGAAAAATAAACCAAGAGAGATCTGACACTTTTGTCTGTAATCAAAGGTGTCGGATTTTTCTGATTTAGTTAAAAAAGTATAAAAACACCCCGCTTTCTTGCATATAATTTCCACTTGTGATAAAATTAACGCGGTCAGAAAGAACAACATGCACAAAATAAGCAGAAAAATACAATGCAGAAAAGATGCAGGAAGGAAGATGTATGAACATATTGTTTTATCTGGTGCCAAAGAGTGAAGTCATGTATCTCTATGATGATTACACGATGCGCCAGGCGATAGAAAAAATGGAGTACCATAAATATGGGGCGGTGCCTATCATCAGCCGGGAGGGAGCCTATGTCGGAACACTGACGGAGGGAGACATTCTGTGGGAACTGGCAGGCCGTGATTTTCATGATATTCACGACGCAGAAGAGATCAGCCTTCGGCGGATCAAAAGAAAGAGGGATAATCAGCCGGTCAATGTAAACTGCAACATCGAAGATCTTGTGATGACTTCGCTGAACCAGAATTTTGTGCCGGTCGTTGATGACAACGGCATCTTCATTGGCATCATTACGAGAAAAAGTATCATTGAGTATTTTTATAACAAATACAAAGAGCAAAACGCTTGAAAAATTGAAATGGCTATGCTATTCTTTGAATCAAAGCGGATATTCGCAATCCGCTTTGCTGCTTGACTCGGTTAAATCGCCGCATCCGGTACCAGCCGTGGTGCGGCGGTATACTGTCCGGGAAAAATAGAAAAAGCTTTGCCCGGAATTATGATTCACAGCAAAAAAAGGAGACAGGGAGAACAATCTATGAAAGGGAAAAAAGGGAAAGTACTGTTTTTGCTTGCGCTGATCTTCAGCTTATTTTTGATGTCCGGGTCTGTGCAGGCTGCCACAAAGAAAGGATGGGTTCAGACCGGAACACACTACGTTTATTACAACGATACCGGAAGAATTGCAATCGGCTGGCATACGATAGATGGCCACGATTACTATTTTCGGACCAAAGCACAGGGAAAAGCTCCGATTGGAAGCCGGGTCACCGGGTTTTATAAAATTGGCTCCTCCACATTTTTCTTTAATAAAGACGGAGAACTGCAGACCGGCTGGAAAACGCTCTACGGAAACAACTATTTTTTCCGAAAAAATGGAAGGTTTGGTGTACGCGGTGTAATGTATACCGGATTTTGCAAGGCAGATACCAATTACTATTTTCTGTTTCAGGAAAATGGAACGGTAGCAGTCGGCTGGAAAGAGTACAATGGGAACACTTACTTTTTCAGTAATGGGAAAATACTCGGTGTAAGAGGACGGGCAATGACCGGATGGAAGACCATCGAAGGTGCGCGTTATTATTTTGCACAGGATGGCATTTTGCAGAAAAGCTGCTGGATTGGCGATCACTATGTTGACGCAGACGGAAAAATGCTCCGTTCTACAATTACACCAGACGGCTATATCGTGAACGAAGCCGGGGAACGGCAGAAAAAAGCGACAGGCTGGCAGACATTGAACGGGAAAACCTACTATTACATAAACGGTCGAAAGGCAACGGGTATTCGAACAATTGGCGGTAAACTCTACTACTTCCATGCGAACGGTGTTCAGCAGACACAGACGCGCTGGCTTAGTCTTTCCGGTAACAGAAAATATTATATGAAAAATGGTGTGCTTCAGACAGGCTGGCAGACGATCGGCGGCAAAGTTTACTACTTTGGAACAGATGGGAAAATGGCTCGCAGTACGACGGTGGATGGCGTGAAAATCGGCGCGGATGGCGTGGCAGAGGAACTTCCGACGAATACAACAAAGGCAAAAGTTCTTATTTTGTCCGGCCACGGGCAGGGGGGATGCCGGGGCAGTTGGCATATATGGATCCAAAACATATTATGAATATCTTCTTACACGGGAATTTGCTTCTCTGATCAAGCAGAAGCTTTCGGCTTATCCAACCATCAATGTCACACTTTACAATCAGAATTATGATTTGTACCAGGTTATGTCAGGTAAAAAGAGCGGTCCCGTTCCGAAACTGACAGATTACGATTATATTCTGGAAGTTCATTTCAACGCGACAGGTTATTCTGCGAAAGATTCGAAGGGAGACGGTCAATACAAGGGAGTTGGCATGTATGTCAATTCAGCCAAGAAAAATACTGCCATTGACCAGCAGATTGTAAAAGCGATTTCACGTACCGGTTTTCCAATCTGGGGAAGAGGAAATGGGATCTTTACTTCCTCCGGCCTGTTCAACGCAAAAATATGTCAGGGAAAGGGCGTTTCCTATGGTCTGCTCGAGACTGCATTTATCGATGACAGGGATGACATTACGTTCTACAATAAAAATAAAGTAAAAATGGCAGAAGCGGCAGCCTCTGCGATCGCATCCTACTTTAACAAATAACAGGTGATTGGAGCGGTATTATCTGCCGCTCTGATAAACCAGGAGAAAGTTTGACGCATACCGCGAGCGCTTTTTCCTGGTTTTCTTTTTACGAAAAACCGGTCCTTGCTGTGGCATCCGTTTTCCATATGCGGAAATTTGTTCTTTGCGCACGGAAATCTGAGCATTGACAAAAAAAGGAATCATTGGTAGAATAGTTAGAAAGTTTTTAAGGCAGGAGTAAAGGCATATGAAAAAAAGAGTTTTATCATTACTGGTTGACAACACTTCCGGTGTGCTCAGCCGTGTAGCGGGACTTTTCAGCCGCCGTGGTTATAACATTGACAGCCTTACCGTTGGCGAGACAGCCGATCCAAGGTATTCCCGTATGACCGTTGTTGCCAGAGGGGATGAGCAGATTCTGGATCAGATCGTCAAGCAGCTTGCAAAGCTGATCGACGTTGTAGATATAAAGGTACTGGAAGAGGAGAGCAGCGTAAACAGAGAGCTTGTACTTGTAAAGGTACGTGCGGACGCGGCAGATCGGCAGTCCATTATCGCAATTGCAAATGTATTCCGAGGCAACATCATCGATGTCGGAAAGGATTCTCTGATCATCGAGCTGACCGGCCAGCAGTCAAAGCTGGACGCGTTCGTGGAACTTCTGCGCGGCTATGAGATTCTTGAGCTGGCGCGTACCGGAATTACTGGTCTTTCCAGAGGCGCAGAGGATATCCGTTATCTCTGATTTAACCGAGTCAAGCTGCGAAGCAGCTACTCGATTATGAAATATCATAAGGAAGGATCCCTAATGATCCTACAAGTAGCGAAGCGGATTGCGAATATCCGCTTTGATCAAATACAGATTACATGGATTGTGGTATCCATTTTGACTATTGAACCATGACTTATTTGGTAACTGTCCGACTGTAGAACACATAGGAGAACAGATTTCTGCCCCCTGTGGAAAGATTACATTCTGGGGTACGGCCGGATTGCAGCTATAAATTTTAACAAAAAGAGGAGATTAAAAAAATGGCAGCAAGAATTTTTTATCAGAAAGACTGCAACCTTTCCCTTCTGGAAGGAAAGACAATTGCAGTAATCGGCTATGGAAGCCAGGGACATGCACATGCACTGAACGCAAAAGAATCAGGATGCAATGTGATCATCGGTCTTTATGAAGGCAGCAAATCCTGGGCAAAAGCAGAAGCACAGGGATTTGAAGTATATACAGCAGCAGAAGCTGCAAAGAAGGCAGACATCATCATGATTCTGATCAATGATGAGAAGCAGGCTGCTCTCTACAAAAAAGATATCGAACCGAACCTTGAGGAAGGCAACATGCTGATGTTTGCTCACGGCTTCAATATTCATTTTGGATGCATCGTTCCGCCGAAGAACGTTGATGTTACCATGATCGCTCCGAAGGGACCGGGACATACAGTAAGAAGTGAGTATCAGGCTGGCAAAGGTGTTCCGTGCCTCGTAGCAGTAGAACAGGATTACACCGGAAAAGCTCTGGATCTTGCACTTGCATATGCACTTGCAATCGGCGGAGCAAGAGCAGGTGTGCTTGAGACTACCTTCCGTACTGAGACTGAGACAGACCTCTTCGGTGAGCAGGCAGTTCTCTGCGGCGGTGTATGTGCGCTGATGCAGGCAGGTTTTGAGACTCTGGTTGAGGCAGGATACGATCCGAGAAATGCTTATTTTGAGTGCATCCATGAGATGAAGCTGATCGTAGATTTGATCTATCAGTCTGGTTTTGCAGGAATGAGATATTCTATCTCCAACACTGCTGAGTATGGCGATTACATCACCGGACCGAAGCTGATCACAGATGAGACAAAGAAGACCATGAAGAAGATCCTGAAAGATATTCAGGATGGTACTTTTGCAAAAGACTTCCTGCTGGATATGTCTTCTGCTGGTTCTCAGGTTCACTTCAAAGCTATGCGTAAGCTGGCCGCAGAGCATCCGTCAGAGAAGGTCGGCGAGGAGATCCGTAAATTGTACAGCTGGAACGGCGAGGATAAGCTGATCAACAACTAATCCTGAAACAGCATATTGAATCGGGCGATACCCGTTTCCAAAATCCCCGGGCGAATGTTCCGGGGATTTTTAAGCACTACAACAGATTACACCAGGAGGAAACAGAATTATGGGAATGACAATGACTCAGAAAATTCTTGCAGCTGCCGCCGGACTGGAATCCGTTCAGACCGGACAGCTGATCGAGGCTGATCTTGATCTTGTCCTTGGAAATGACATTACGTCACCGGTAGCCATTCATGAGATGGACAAATTTAAAAATAAAAATGTATTTAATAAGGATAAGATCGCGCTTGTCATGGATCATTTTATTCCAAACAAGGATATCAAGTCCGCAGAGCATTGCAAATGCGTACGCGAATTTGCATGTAAGCATGAAATCACAAATTATTTTGATGTTGGCGAGATGGGAATTGAGCACGCACTTCTGCCGGAAAAAGGCCTGACTGTTGCCGGCGATGTGATCATCGGTGCTGATTCTCATACATGTACCTACGGTGCACTCGGCGCATTTTCCACTGGCGTCGGCAGCACTGATATGGCAGCAGGAATGGCAACCGGAAAGGCATGGTTCAAGGTTCCGTCTGCCATCAAATTCAATCTGATCGGCAAACCTTCCAAATGGGTTAGCGGAAAAGATGTGATCCTGCACATCATCGGCATGATCGGCGTAGATGGCGCACTGTATAAATCTATGGAGTTCACCGGAGAGGGAGTAGCAAATCTTTCCATGGATGATCGTTTCACAATTGCAAACATGGCGATCGAGGCGGGCGGAAAGAACGGTATCTTCCCGGTTGACGACAAGGCAATCGCATACATGAAGGAACATTCCAAACGTGAATACAAGATTTTCGAGGCAGACGAGGACGCTGTTTATGATGCTGAATATACGATTGATCTTGGCGCACTTCGCCCGACGATCGCGTTCCCGCATCTCCCGGAAAATACAAAGACAATTGATGAGATCAAAGAGGATATCGTCATCGATCAGTCTGTAATCGGTTCCTGCACCAATGGACGCATCGACGATCTGCGTGTTGCCGCTTCAATCCTGAAAGGACGTAAGGTAAAGAAAGGCATCCGCTGCATCGTAATCCCTGCAACGCAGGCGATTTATCTGCAGGCGATGGAAGAGGGGCTTCTGAAAATCTTTATCGAGGCAGGTGCAGTTGTCAGCACACCGACCTGCGGACCATGCCTTGGTGGATATATGGGCATTCTGGCAGATAAAGAGCGCTGCATTTCCACGACAAACAGGAATTTTGTCGGACGTATGGGGCATGTCGGTTCTGAGGTATACCTTGCAAGCCCGGCAGTCGCAGCTGCTTCTGCCGTGACTGGCAAGATTTCCGCACCGGAAGAGCTTGGCATGTAATATAGCGAATTTTCTATGCAGCAAAGCGGGCGGAAGCGTCCGTCTGAAATCGTCAGAAAGTAATTATCGCAGAAATCTTGCGGTATGATTAGGAGGATTTACCATGAAGGCATCAGGAAGAGTATTTAAATACGGTGACAATGTGGATACCGATGTAATTATCCCGGCTCGCTATCTGAATTCATCAGATCCGGCAGAGCTCGCAACGCACTGTATGGAAGACATTGATCCGAATTTCATTCATCAGGTTCAAAAAGGCGACATTATTGTCGCTGATAAAAACTTTGGCTGCGGTTCATCCCGTGAGCACGCACCGATCGCAATCAAGGCAGCCGGTGTCAGCTGCGTCATTGCAGAGACCTTTGCGCGTATTTTTTACCGCAACGCGATCAATATCGGACTTCCGATCATTGAGTGTCCGGAAGCATCAAAAGGAATCGAATCCGGCGATGAAGTAGAGATTGACTTCGACAGCGGTATGATCTACAACAAGACAAAAGGCACGAGCTTTCAGGGACAGGCTTTCCCGGAATTTATGCAGAAGATCATCCATGCAGAAGGCCTGATCAATTATATCAATGAGAAATAAAAGACTTATGAAAAAGAATGGGGATTTGTCAAAAAATTCCACTCTTTTTTGTGCATTTTATCTTGGATTTTTCAGACAAGTATGATATGATACCTAAATATAGAACGATATACTGAAAGGACGGTGGTGATGTGCAGGCATGGGAGATCGCAGCAGAGCTGTTTGAAAATGCCGTTCCAAAGCTGCTGGAGGAAGAGGAACAGACCTGGGAAGAGAATTTCAGTGTTTCTGATTTTTATGATCAGCAGATTTTACTTCAATGGGGAAGCCACGTTCCCGGTTCCGGCGCACCGGAGCGAATCATGGTGGCAGCAGTGCAGGCCATGGAAAATCGCGGTTACCATTCTGACGAAGAGACAATGCACCTTCTGACGGAGGGGATTCATGCTGCACAGGCACAGGATTGTGTCTCTCTGTGGCAGATTTCATCCAAACTGAATCATAAGCTTCTCACAATGCCAAAAGACAGTGAGTCGGATTACTGGAAGTACCATTATTATGCAAGCTTTCAGGAATACGAATCAGTCATCACATTTCCGACTCCACAATATATTGATCTGAATTCGGAGGCGTTTCGTGACCGTCTTTTTGCTGGATGGCTTTCTCAGTTGATCGGTGCCGCAATTGGTACGATGATCGAAGGATATACCTCTGAAAACCTGTACAAAACGTACGGAACAGTCACCGATTATCTTCGCAGACCGGGAACCTATAACGATGACATCACGTATGAGCTTGCATTTTTAAAGGCATTCCATGAAAAGGGGTACGATATCACGTCTGAAGAAATTGCATCGTGGTGGATTGGTCTGATTCCGGCAGGATGGTCGGCGGAGGAAATTGCCCTTCGCAATCTTCGGACTGGAATCCTTCCTCCCAAAAGCGGAACCTTTGCTAATCCGTTTAATGAATGGATCGGCGCACAGATGCGCGGCGGCATTTGCGGAATGGTTGCTCCGGGTGATGCACGGATGGCTGCAAAGCTTGCATGGTCTGATGGTGAAATTTCGCATGCAAACAATGGTATTCTCGGCGAGGTTTTCAATGCAGTGCTGACATCTCTTGCATTTACATGTGAGGATATCCATACAGTTATCAAAACAGCAATCTCTGTCATTCCGACGGACAGTGAATATTACAGCGTCATCCGTTTTGCACAGGAATGTTGTCTTACATATGAAGACTGGCATGATTCACTTGCACTCTGCCGGAAGCGTTTTCGGCGTTACAATTGGATCCACGCTTATCCAAATGCATGTTGTGAAATTTTTGCACTGTGGTATGGAAACGGCGACTATGAAAAGACGCTGGAGATTATCTCCATGTGTGGGTATGATGTTGACTGCAATGCAGGGATGATCCTGCCGGTAGTCGCAATTCAAAGGGGAATGAGTATCATTCCAGAAAGGCTGATTCATCCGGATTTCGCAGAGCTTTCTACTTATATGCGGAAGGCACGTAAAATAAAGCTGGAAGAATTGGTGGACAATACTTTATCAAGTATAAAAAAAGCCTATGAGAGGAGAAATGTAAAATGAAAAAGGCAACCATGTTTGTACTTGCAGCTGCAATGACAATCTCTCTTGCAGGATGCGGTTCAAGCCAGAAGGAGACAGAAGCTCCGAAGACAGAGGCAGCAACTGAAAAAGCTACCGAGAAAGCAACTGAAAAAGCTACTGAGAAAGTGACTGAAAAAGTTACAGAAAAAGCAACTGAGGCTGCTACAGAAAAGGCTACAGAAGCTGCTACGGAAAAAGCAACAGAAGCTGCTACAGAAAAAGCAACAGAAGCTGCTACAGAGGCTAAAACAGAAGCTGCCGCTGCAGTTACAGAAGCAACAACGGAAGCTGCTACAGAAGCTACAACAGAAAAGGTAACTGAGGCTGCTACAGAAGAGGCAACTGAGGCTGCTACCGAGGCCGCTACAGAAGAGGCAACTGAAGCCGCTACCGAGGCTGCCACAGAAGAGGCAACTGAGGCTGCTACCGAGGCTGCTACGGAAGAAGCAACAGAAGCCGCTACTGAGGCTGCTACGGAAGAAGCAACGGAAGCCGCTACCGAGGCTGCTACGGAAGAAGTAACGGAAGCTGCTACAGAGGCTGCTACGGAAGAAGCAACGGAAGCCGCTACCGAGGCTGCTACGGAAGAAGCAACGGAAGCCGCTACTGAGGCTGCTACGGAAGAAGTAACGGAAGCTGCTACGGAAGAAGTAACGGAAGCCGCTACCGAAGCTGCTACGGAAGAAGTAACGGAAGCTGCTACAGAGGCTGCTGCTGCAACAGAAGAAGCTACAGAAGCAGCAACAGAAGCTGCTACAGAAAAAGCTGCTGAGGCAGTAGAGGTTGAGACTGAGGCAGAAGCATTTGTTGCTCCGGAAGGCACACATTACAAGGCTGCCCTTCTTCTGAACGGAAACCTTGGCGATAAATCTTTCTATGATTCTGCAAACGAAGGTCTGACCAGACTTCGCGATGAGCTTGGTTCTGACGTATTTGATTTTAAGGTAGAGCAGATGGGAGGAACCGCTGCAGACGAGTCCAAGTGGGAGCCGACACTTCTTGATTACTGTGATTCCGGCGAATATGACGTAATCATCATGGGTACCTGGCAGATGGCAGCACCGCTGGCAACTGCATCCGCAGAGTATCCGGATCAGAAATTCATCCTGTTTGACGAGCAGTTTGATTTCGAAGGAAACGGAAACCCGGACAATATTTACAACGTACTTTACAAGCAGAATGAGGTTTCTTACCTGGTAGGTGCGGCAGCAGCAATGATGACGACAGATGCTGATCTGGAAGGAATTGATCCGGACAACCATGTAATCGGATTCCTCGGCGGTATGGATAACAACGTTATCAACGACTTCCTGGTAGGTTATATCCAGGGTGCAGCTGATATCGATCCGGATATCGAAGTTGCAGTTGGATTTGTAGGGGACTTCGTTGACTCCACCAAGGGTAAGGATATCGCTCTTTCTCAGTACCAGAGCGGAGCAGACGTTGGATTTAACGTAGCCGGAAACGCTGGTCTTGGACAGATCGAAGCTGCAAAGGATGAGGGCAAATACGCATTTGGCGTAGATTCTGACCAGGCTGCACTGCTTCCGGATTATGCAGACTGCATCCCGACATCCGCACTGAAGAACGTTGGACAGTCTCTGTATCTTGCAATCCAGAAAGATATGCTTGGCGAGCTGGCATACGGCACAACAGAGACCTATGGTTTCAAAGAGGGTGGCGTAGCACTCGTAAAGGATGCTCATTATGAGGAAATTCTTCCGGAATCCATCCGCACAAAGCTGGATGAGCTGGAGCAGTCCATTATCGACGGAGATATCGTTGTAAAATCTGCTTATGACAGCGATATGGATCAGGCAGCCATTGATGCGCTGAAAGACTCTGTTAAGGTAGGACGTTAAAACAGATCTGGGCTTGAAAAAGTCGGCTGCACGGAAATAGCGTAAATTCGCAGGAGCTGCTGCCGTATGTGATGCATACGCGGCAGCTCCTTTTTCCGTGAAGCGGGAAGCCTGAGGCAGAAATTTCTGGGATAAAAAATGGAAGAGGGTGAATTGTGTTGGCAAAAGAAACGGTTCTGGAAATGCAGCACATTATGAAAATTTATTCGAATGGTGTTGTCGCGAACGAGGATGTCAGCCTGGATCTGAAAAAAGGCGAAATCCATGCACTGCTCGGTGAAAACGGTGCCGGAAAAAGCACACTGATGAAGGTTCTGTTTGGAATTGAGACACCGGATCAGGGAAAAATTCTCTTAAACGGGACAGAAACAACAATTAAATCGCCGCAGGATGCAATTTCAAAGGGAATCGGCATGGTGCATCAGCACTTTATGCTTCTGCCGTCCCTGACTGTTGCGGAAAACATCATTCTCGGTGTAGAGCCGCGGAAAAAGAAGTTCTTTATCGACATGAAGCAGGCGATCCGTTCTGCAAAAGAAATTGCGGAAAAATATAATTTTGATATTGATGTATCTGCACGTGTGGAAGAGATCCCGGTAGGAATCAAACAGAAAGTTGAAATTTTAAAGGCTCTTTACCGTGGCGCGGATATCCTGATTCTGGATGAGCCAACGGCGGTTCTGACGCCGCAGGAGACGGAAGAACTGTTTATCCAGTTGGAAAAACTTCGTGACGATGGTCATACTGTAATTTTTATTTCCCACAAGCTTGATGAGATCAAACGGATCTGCGACCGTGCGACGATCATGCGCAGCGGGAAGAGCATGGGAACCTACAATGTAAATGAAATCAGTACAAGTGACATGTCAAAACTGATGGTTGGCCGTGAAGTCGTGCTGGAATTCGACAAACAGCCGGCAAAGGTAAAGGATGTCATGCTTTCTGTCAGTCATCTGGATGCATACAATGCGCAGGGCGTACAGAAAGTGCGTGATCTTTCCTTTGAACTGCACGGCGGCGAGATTCTTGGAATTGCAGGTGTAGAGGGAAATGGTCAGTCCGAGCTGATTGACGCGATCACTGGCATGTCAAAAAAATACACAGGAACAATCACGATCAAGGGCGAAGATATCAAAAATGATTCCATTCGCGATATCCGCCAGAAAAAACTCGCTCATATCCCGGAAGACCGCATGACGGCAGGGTGTGCAGCACATTTGAATATTCAGGAAAATATGTTTGCAAATCAGTATACCGATCCGAAGTATTCCGGCAAAGTAATGCTGAAATCAAAAGTTATCCAGATGCGCAGCGATGAACTGATCAAAGAGTATTTGGTCAAATGTAAATCGCAGAAGCAGGAAGTCGGAATGCTTTCCGGAGGAAATATCCAGAAAGTCATCGTGGCAAGAGAATTTTCTACCGGTCCGGATATCATTATAGCCAATCAGCCGACACGAGGGATCGATGTCGGAGCGTCAGAGTTTATTCGCCGGAAACTGTTGGAGTTCCGCGATGCGGGCTGCGCAGTTATTCTTGTATCTGCTGATCTGAATGAAATCTTTTCATTGAGTGACCGGCTTGCAGTTATGTACAAAGGCAACTTCTCCGGTGTGTTTACGGATGTTGCAGGTGTAACGGAAGAAGAACTTGGCCAGTATATGCTTGGCCTGAAGAATGATTCTGAAAACGGAGGTGCATCTCATGAGTAACAGCGTAAAAAGATTTGAAGTATTTCGTATGTTCTTCGCAATTGTGATCTCGCTCCTGATTTCGTTCGTGATCATTTTTCTTGTGAGCAAAGAGCCGCTGACTGCGATCTATACCCTGATCACCGGTCCTTTTAAGAGCAGACGAAATTTTGCAAATGTAATCGAGGCAATGATCCCTCTGATGTTTACCGGTATCGGTGTATGTATTATGTTCTCGGCAAATCAGATCAACCTCGCCGGTGAAGGTGCATTCCATCTTGGCGGACTGGTTGCGGCAGTCGTAGCACTGCAGCTTGGCCTTCCGGCAGGTGTGAGCCCGGTTGTAGCGATCCTGCTTTCAGGTCTCGTCGGAGCCATTTTTACCGCAATTCCTGCAGTGCTTAAGATTAAGACAAATTCGTCGATTCTGGTGTCTTCTCTGATGCTGAATTACATTTCGCTCTGGTTTGCGACCTTCATTCTGATGCATTTTATCTGCGATCCGAGCATCGGTTCCGCATCCTATACGATTCCGGATGCCTCCACACTGCCGACCCTGATCTCTAAGACAAGAATTCATCCGGGCCTGATTCTGGCACTGGCCTGTGCTGTACTTGGCTACATTTTCCTGTTCAAATCCAGGATCGGATATGAACTCCGCCTGACTGGACAGAATGAGGAGTTTGCAAAATATTCCGGTATCAATATCGTAAAGGTTGTCCTCGTGTCTCAGCTGCTCGGCGGATTTATCGCCGGTATGGGAGGCGGAGTCGAGCTGCTCAGCCCGATCTATACGAGATTTTCCTGGACCTCGCTGCTTGGTTACGGCTGGGATGCGATCATCATCTGTACGCTTTCCAAGAATAATCCGCTTTATACGCCTCTTGCTGCACTGTTCCTTGCCTACCTGCGTACCGGCGCTTCCATCATGGCACGTTACACGGATGTTACACTGGAAATCGTGCAGATCACTCAGGGTATCATCATCCTGCTGGTTGTTGCAGAGCAGTTCCTGAGCGGTTACAAGCACAAGATGATTGCAAAAGAGGCGATGGCGTCTCTGAAAGAAGAGGAGGTACATTAAATGCTGAAGAATATTTTATCTCCTGATTTTATCAATGCGATTTTAAGAGCCTCTACACCGATCCTGTTCGCAACGCTTGCGTCGGCTATTGCGTCAAAATCAGGAATCACCAATATGGCACTGGAGGGCATGCTTCTGTTTTCTGCATTGTTCGGCGTTATTTTCAGTTCGCTGACACACAGCTTTCTCGGCGGACTTCTGATTACAATGGTAATCGGCGGACTTATCGGTTTCTTCCTCGCATTCTTTATCCTGCAGCTGAAAACGGATGAAATTCTCGCCGCGATCGCCCTGAACCTGATCGCAACGGGCGGTACGGTACTTCTGATGCTGGCTGTTTCCGGAGACCGCGGTGCTTCCACCTCGATCTCCAGCGTTTCGGCACCGACGGTCTATATTCCGATGGTTGCGCAGATCCCGTTCCTCGGAAAAGTCCTTTCCGGGCAGAATCTGATGACGTGGCTCTCCCTGATCGCCGTTGTAGTGGTACATATTTTCCTCTACAAGACACCGATGGGTCTGAAGATCCGTGCGGTCGGAGAAAATAAAAATGCAGCAGAATCTGTTGGTATCAGTTCGAAAAAAATTCAGTACATTGCACTTGTACTCAGCGGCATACTGTGCAGCATGGGCGGTTACTTCCTGTCCGGCGGATACATGAACATGTTTACAAAGGACATGTCTGCAGGAAAAGGATTTATTGCACTGGCGGCAAGTTCCATGGGGGCTGATACGCCAATCGGGGGCTTCCTTGTAACAATGCTGTTTGGTATTGCACAGGCGCTCGGCAATCTGATGCAGCTGACGACGATCCCAACCGAGCTGATTCAGATGATTCCGTATCTGACTACTCTGATTGGACTGGCTGTTTACAGCTATGCAATGATGAAGCGCAAAAACAGACTGGGTGCGCATAACTGATCACATAGTTAACTACAGATTTTGACCTGCCGTGTTTTGTGAACAGCAAAGCACGGCAGAACTGTCTGCATCCTGAATCAGATAAGCTCTTTTATTCACTTCGATTTATTTGAGAAAGGAATGAAAATTATGAAATATCCTATTTTGTTTGACTGTGATCCCGGCATTGATGATGCCGTAGCATTTGCGCTGGCAGCGGCACACTCTGATGTACTTGATATCCGCGGAATCACTTCAGTAGCCGGAAATCAGACAATTGAGCGTGTGACCGGAAATGCCCTGAAGCTGACTGCATTTCTTGGAATGGATATCCCGGTTGCAAGAGGCAGCAAGGCTCCGCTGCTCCGCGAAATCATTCCGGCCGGAGACATCCATGGAGAGACCGGCCTTGGCAACTGCAAACTTCCGGAAACAGACCGGACCGTCGCCGGTGAACCGGCTCCGCTCTTTCTTTATCAAAAGCTTCAGGAGCTGAGAGAAGGCGAGAAGATGGTGCTCGTTCCGACCGCTCCGCTGACAAACATCGCGTTGCTTTTAAAGACTTTCCCGGATGCGGCAGAAAAAATTGACAAAATTGTTCTGATGGGAGGCGCGATCACCGGGGGAAATATCACTTCAACAGCAGAATTTAATATCTGGGAGGATCCGGAAGCGGCGCAGATCGTATTTTCTTCCGGAATCCCGATTATAATGTGCGGACTTGATGTCACCTGCAAATGCGGTTTTAACCGTGAACAGATTCAGGCACTGCTTGCCGGAGGCGAAAAAGCAAAAGCCTTTGGAGAAATGATGGATTTTTATTTCCATACAGAAGTCTACACGGATAAACAGCGAATCGCGATCCACGATGCAGTCACGTTTATGTATCTGCTTCATCCGGAAATTTTCAGCGGGCAGGAGATGAACGTCTCTGTGGACTGCTCCGAGGGTGTGAATCGGGGCATGACGATCTGCGACACACGTTCGTGGTCGGATGCACCGAAAAATGTTCTGGTGCTCACTGATGCAGATTCCGAAAAATTTGAAACGTATCTGATGGAAGCAATCCTCAGCCACGACAAAAAGTAAAATAAGTCCCTCTCACTGTTTTTACTCATAACCGAAAGCTGCTTCACAGCTTATCAGGACTTGCCTGATCCGGTTAAAACAGTGGGAGGGACTTTCATAATGGATCTCAGTAAGCAGATTCTGCCTCACAAGATTCCGCAAATGAAAGGTCACCTGTGAGGTTTCATAACTGAGTTTCATAACTGAGTATCCTGACTCATTTAAAACGAAATTTTTTTAAATTCCTCATCCGGCAGCAGTGCTCCCTGCGTTTCAACTACACGTGCGGCAACACGGTTTGCCATGCAGATCGCTTCCGGAAGCGGCTTTCCAAGCTTCTTGCACGCGATCACCGCGCCGATATGAGAATCACCGGCACCGATCGTATCAATCTGATGTGCTGTTACGCCAGGCACATGTCCGCAGCCATCTTTCGAACAGTAGTATGTTCCCTCTGCGCCAAGGGTAACGATTACACTGTTTTCCGTCATAGAAAACAGCTTCTGTGCCGCCTTTTCACAGACGGCTTCTTTTGTGTAGGCAAGAATTTCTTCCTCATTTAAGTGAATTACCGGATGAAGTGCAAACAGGCGGCTTAAAAGATGAGGATCAATTTTGTTGATACGCGGTCCAGGCGCAAAATAAATCCGGAACTCCGGATGTTTTTCCAGGTAAGAGACAATATGTTCGCCGGTTGTTTCCTCAATTTCAAGACCGCAGATATAGACACTGTCAATATCCTCTGCATCCAGAATTGAAAACCACTCTTTTTCAAATAAATATTCTGCACCGTGATAGGAAATGAAAGTCCGTTCTCCGCTCGATTCTACAAAACAGTAGCAGCAGCCATTATCACGGGCAGGTGCCGGAATTGGAGTTTCGATCTTCCGGTCTCTTAAACTCATGCGGACAAATTCACCGTATGCACCGGTGCCGACTGGAGAAAAAAGAATGTAGGGAACTTCAAAATGCCGGATCATATCGGAAGTATTGAACGCACAGCCTCCAAGGGACATATGCTGGGAAATTACATGTACATCCTCCTGAGTCGTTGGAAGGTGATCCACGTTGATAATTACATCTACAACAGTAGAACCAATAACGAGTACTTTTTTCATAACAGAAAACTCCTTCTCCTAAGTGTTCATATGAATCATTCCGATCCATTGTATTATTCTGAGCAGCCAGCCGATTTCAAAGCGCGGATATGCGCGACCCGCTTCGCAAAATAACAAGTTCAGTGTATCACAGAGTAATGAATTCAGAAAGAGGAAAATATAATAAGTAGAGAAGATTTTGAATATTTTCAGGAATGTGATGCAGAAAATGACAAAAATCAGGAAGAAGAATCTGTTTTTTATGGCCGCGCTGTCTCTTGGTTTACCCGGAAGCCTGTTTTTGATTGCATGTCTGCTTGTGCGATACACGAAAAACAGCGAGAAGGTAAAAATACCAGAAAATACATTGGAGACAATACAGGAACGGACTGCTCAAAACATTTTCGAAAAAGTGCCGAAGAAAACTGTAACGGAAAACACACCAGACGAAAACAGTCAATTATCGGAAACAAATCATACTGAAACGAACCAGGCGAAGAAAAAAACAGGCAGAAATAATACATTCGAAACCATTCCTGCCACGATCCGTGTCTGTATTCGAAGCGATCATTATGAAAATGAACTGCATGATTCCATATCGATTACCTCAGATGCTCCATGGACACTTTTTGAGGCAGAAGAGAATTCTTCCAATCTGAATGACAGAAAAGAAATACAAAAATTTGGAAAAGAAGAAGTATTTTCTGTCTCCTCGGCTGATTTTTCCTGCGGTACGCATCTGATTGCAGTGCCGTCAGAAGGGAACGGCTTCTATTTTCCTGAACTGCAGCGAGACATACCAAAGCCGGAATATGAAGGTGAAATTTATTTGTATGTAGAAAAAGACGGGCTGTTCGTTGTAAATGAAGTGGAACTTGAAACGTATTTAAAGAGTGTCGTTGCAAGTGAAATGCCGTCCTCTTACCCCATGGAAGCGCTGAAAGCGCAGGCCGTATGTGCCCGTACCTACGCTGTGCGCAGGATAGAAGCGCAAAAAAGCAAAAATTCTTTTTCAGATTTAGATGACAGTGTCTCATTTCAAGTATATAATAATCAGATAGTGTCGGATGCTTCCGCGCACGCAGTTGATGAGACGAAGGGTGAGATCCTTCCATTTTCGGAAGCACTGTATTATTCGACCGCATACGTACCGGGTTCCGAATTCATGAAAGTTCCGGATGCCGAAGATTCAGATAAAAAAGATTCTGTTTCGGATGAATCCGATGAAGAGTTTTGGAAGATGCCCTGTTTTAATGCAGCATATTCAAAGACAGAATGTTTAAATAGCACGTATCACGATTTGGATCTTTCGGATAATGAAGTTTTTGATGCCTCCTTGAAAGCGCTGCCGGATGAGAATGCTGAATACGGTTCTCTTTGGGTGCGCTGGCATACCGTATTGGACGTTTCCTCAGTCCTTGCACAGTTAAAGCAGCAATCCGGTGAAGAGTTTTCTTTCCTGGAGCACATCGAGGTAAGCAAACGCAGTTCCACCGGGCAGGCAAACGAGCTTCTGCTTGGCGGTAATGGGCGAGCGATCCGTATTGAAGGCGAATATGAAATCCGGTCTGTACTGGCTCCGAAAGAGATTCCTGTCTGTCTGAACAATGGACAGGAAATCACGGGACTTACACTGCTTCCAAGTGCATGGCTGTCCATTGAACCATATGATTCACAGACCGGAAAACTCTTTTTAAGCGGAGGCGGATACGGACACGGAACAGGAATGAGTCAGTGCGGGGCGGCTGCCATGGCAGAAGAGGGTGCGGATTATCGGAAAATTCTTGACTACTACTATGGAGAAAGTGAGTTAGAGCATGTCAAAGATTTATAATGTGATCACACTGATCATGCGATTTATGAAAAAAATAGGGCGGGATCGCGTGCGGGCGCATGCGGCGGAAGCGGCATTTTTCATCATCATGAGTGTTTTTCCCATTCTGATGCTGCTTCTGACCCTGCTTCGCTATACGACGCTCACAACAGAGCAGATTATTTTTACAATTGAGGAATTGACTCCGTTTGCGATCACGCAGGAGCTTCAGCCGGTAGTAGACAGCATTTTCAATCAGTCAACCGCACTGGTTCCATGGACTGCGCTGGTCGCGGTGTGGACAGCAGGAAAAGGAATTTTGGGGCTGTCTGATGGCCTGAATTCGATTTTTCAGATTGAGGAGACAAAAAATTATTTTGTGACAAGGTTCCGCTGTGCCTGCTATACGGTTGTCATGGTGCTGGCACTTACCGTGAGTCTCTTTATTCTCGTATTTGGATACAGCATCGAGACGTATCTGCTGAAAAAAATTCCGCTTCTGACCGCTTACCAGGACGAACTGACGGTACTTCCGACCAGCGTGGCATTGCTGATCCTGCTCGTCCTTTTCACAGTCCTGTATACATTTTTGCCAAACCGCAGAATGCGCTTTTTTCACCAGATTCCAGGAGCAGTCTTCACCGCAGTTTCCTGGGGACTATTTTCTTATGTGTTTGCGATCTACTTAAAATATGCAGGAAATATGTCAGTTCTTTACGGCAGCCTTACGACGCTGATCGTCGTCATGCTGTGGCTGTATTCCTGCATGTATCTGCTCTTTATCGGCGCGGAGATCAATCATTATCTGGCAAATCCGGAAATGTTTCCCCTTGACAGATAATTTTCCTGTGGTACAATAGCAAGGGTATATAAGAAATTTTACAGAAAAAAAGCGCAGATGGTGCAAAGTAGAAGGGTATTTCCCGACAGAGAGAGGATGTCATCGGCTGGAAGCTCCTCAGGTTCAGATACCGTTCGAAATTTCACACCGGAGCTTCCTCTTTGAACGGAACTCAAGTACAAGTAGAAGAAGACGTACGTGCACGTTACGCATACCGAGTGCCTGCCGGATGGCAGGAAGCAGGGTGGTACCACGGAACATACAGCTTCGTCCCTATGATGGGACGGAGCTTTCTTTGTGTGTTTAGGCAGTTCAGCCGCAGACAGAAGCCGCTGCAAGCAGCGGGCGGGCCTGTGGCCTGCGCAATGAACGTCCGAACCGCCACTTAACGAAAAAATCCCACAGAAAGGAATACACGCCATGAAAGACAAACTGCAGTCAATCAAGGAAGAAGCACTTGCTCAGATCGAGCAGGCCGGAGCACTGGACAAGCTCAACGATGTCCGTGTCAATTTTCTTGGAAAAAAAGGAAAACTCACCGCTGTATTAAAAAGCATGAAGGAAGTTGCACCGGAGGACCGTCCGGCATTTGGACAGCTGGTCAATGAGACCAGAACACAGATTGAAAACTTCCTCGATGAGACAAAGAAAAAGATGGAAGCACAGGCACTGGAGCACCAGCTGAAATCAGAGGTTATTGACGTTACGCTTCCTGCAAAGAAAAACAATGTCGGCCATCGCCACCCGAACACGATTGCGCTGGAAGAAGTAGAGCGCATCTTCATCGGTATGGGCTATGAGGTTGTCGAAGGACCGGAGATCGAATATGATCTGTACAATTTCGAAAAGCTGAATATTCCGGCAAACCATCCGGCAAAGGATGAGCAGGATACGTTCTATATCAACAAGGATATTGTGCTGCGTACCCAGACATCCCCGGTACAGGCACGTATCATGGAGCAGGGCAAGCTCCCGATCCGTATGATCGCACCGGGACGCGTATTCCGTTCTGACGAAGTAGATGCAACGCATTCTCCATCCTTCCATCAGATTGAGGGACTCGTTGTCGACAAAAATATCACGTTTGCGGATCTGAAAGGAACCCTGGAGGAATTTGCAAAAGAGCTGTTCGGTGCGCAGACAAAGACAAAATTCCGTCCGCATCATTTTCCGTTCACGGAGCCGAGTGCAGAGGTAGACGTTTCCTGCTTCAAATGCGGCGGAAAAGGCTGCCGTTTCTGCAAGGGCAGCGGCTGGATTGAAATCCTTGGCTGCGGTATGGTACATCCGCACGTACTTGAAATGTGCGGCATTGACCCGAATGAGTACACAGGATTCGCATTCGGCGTTGGTCTGGAGCGTATCGCGCTGCTGAAATATGAGATTGACGATATGAGATTACTGTACGAGAACGATGTTCGTTTCCTGAAACAGTTCTAAGGAGGAGAAGAAAATGAATACAACGTTATCCTGGATTAAAGCATACGTACCGGATCTTGACTGCACGGCTCAGGAATATACGGATGCAATGACACTCTCCGGAACAAAAGTGGAGGGATATGAGGCAGCTGACCGTGATCTGGAAAAGATCGTGATCGGTCAGATTGAAAAAATTGAACGCCACCCGGACGCAGACAAACTGATTATCTGCCAGGTAAACATCGGAAGCGAGACGATCCAGATCGTGACCGGCGCACCAAATGTCAAAGAGGGCGATAAGATTCCGGTCGTACTGGACGGCGGAAGAGTAGCCGGAAATCACGACGGCAAGATGACCGAGGGCGGCATTAAGATCAAAAAAGGAAAACTGCGCGGCGTTGAGTCAAACGGTATGATGTGCTCCATTGAAGAACTCGGTTCCACCAAAGAATTGTATCCGGAAGCACCGGAATACGGCATCTATATTTTCCCGGAGGAGGCTGAGGTTGGTGCAGATGCAATCGAAGCACTCGGACTGCATGATGTTACTTTTGAATATGAGATTACTTCCAACCGTGTCGACTGTTTCGGCGTGATCGGCATCGCAAGAGAAGCGGCGGCTACATTTGGAAAAGAATTTCATCCGCCGGTTGTCACACCGACCGGAAACAGTGAAAATGCAGCAGATTATATTAAAGTAACGGTAAAGGATAACGATCTTTGCCCGCGCTACTGCGCAAGAGTCGTAAAGAACATCCATATCGCACCGTCACCGAAATGGATGCAGCGCCGTCTTGCAGCAGCAGGCATCCGTCCGATCAACAACATCGTCGATATCACAAACTATATCATGGAAGAGTATGGCCAGCCGATGCATGCATACGATTACGATCAGCTTGCCGGCCATGAGATTGTTGTACGCCGCGCAGAAAAAGGTGAGAAATTTGTTACACTTGACGATCAGGAGCGCACATTGGATGAAAATGTCCTGGTAATTTGTGACGGTGAGAAGTCCGTCGGTATTGCAGGTATCATGGGCGGTGAAAACTCGATGATCACAGACGATGTGAAGACGATGCTGTTTGAGGCAGCCTGCTTCGATGGCACAAACATCCGTCTTTCTTCCAAACGGATCGGCCTTCGTACCGACGCATCCGCAAAATTCGAGAAAGGTCTGGACCCGAACAATGCAGAGGAAGCAATCAACCGCGCCTGCCAGCTGATCGAAGAACTTGGTGCAGGAGAGGTTGTCGGCGGCATGGCAGACGTTTATCCGGTTGTAAAACAGCCGGTGCGCATTCCGTTTGAACCGGATCGCATCAACGCACTGCTCGGCACAGATATTTCTGCCGACCAGATGCTTGCTTATTTCAAAAAGATCGATCTCGGATACGACGAGGCAACAAATGAAGTGATCGCACCGACGTTCCGTCAGGATCTGTTCCGCACTGCAGATCTGGCAGAGGAAGTGGCAAGATTCTATGGATACGCCAATATTCCGACCACGCTTCCAAGTGGAGAAGCAACGACCGGAAAGCTTCCGTTTGACCTTCGCGTGCGCGCAACAGCACAGGACATCGCAGAGTTCTGCGGTTTCTCTCAGGGTATGATGTATTCCTTTGAGAGCCCAAAAGCATTCGATAAGCTTCTGATCCCTGCAGATTCTAAGGTGCGAAATGCGATCCGCATCATGAATCCGCTCGGCGAGGATTTCAGTATCATGCGCACACAGTCTGTAAACGGCATGCTGACTTCTCTTGCATTCAACTACAGCCACCGCAATAAAAATGTGCGCCTCTATGAGCTTGGAAACATTTATCTTCCGAACTCACTTCCGCTGACCGAGCTGCCGGATGAGCGCATGCAGTTCACACTTGGTATGTATGGAGACGGTGATTTCTTCACAATGAAGGGCGTCGTGGAAGAATTCCTGGAAAAAGTCGGAATCACCTGCCGTAAGACGTATTCACCGGAGAGCGGAAAACCGTTCCTGCATCCGGGTCGTCAGGCAGACATTTACTGCGGTGAGACACTGGTTGGCTACCTCGGAGAAGTACATCCGACCGTAGCAGCTACGTACGGTATTGGTGAAAGAGCTTACCTTGCTGTTCTGGACATGCCGGAGATCGTAGCGCTTGCAACGTATGACAGAAAATATCAGGGCATTGCAAAATTCCCGGCAGTCACACGTGACATCAGCATGGTCGTTCCGAAATCCATCCTTGCAGGACAGATCGAAGAAATGATCATCAAACGCGGCGGACAGAACCTTGAGGGCTGTGAGCTCTTTGATATTTACGAGGGTGCACAGATCAAAGCAGGATTTAAGTCCATGGCATACTCCATCACGTTCCGTGCGAAAGACCGCACACTTGGTGAGAGCGACATTACCGCAGCAATGAAGAAGATCTGGAACGGTCTGGAGTCTATGGGAATTGAGATCCGTTCCTGATCGCTGAAAAAGGACAGAAAAATGAAACTGTATATCATTCGCCATGGGGAGACCGCATGGAACAAAAAGCTTCTTCTTCAGGGTCAGACTGATATTCCATTGAATGAAAACGGGCGGGAACTTGCACAGGTGACCGCCCGTGCTTTACAGATGGTTCCGTTTGATCTCTGTATTACAAGCCCGCTTCTGCGTGCAAAGGAAACTGCTCAGATTATTCTCGGCAACCGAAAGATCCCCTTTTGGGAAGATGCGCGGATTCAGGAAATTGGTTTTGGCACGTATGAAGGACGGCGTGTGAGAGATGAAAACGGAATGCTGGTTGATCCGGTTTTTCAGAACTTTTTTTCACACCCGGATCAGTTTGTGCCGCCAGGGGACGCGGAGAGCCTACCGCAGCTTCTTGCCAGAACCGCAGCGTTTCTTGATGAGCTCGCGCTGAAAACAGAGCTTGCAGATAAGACGATTCTGATTTCGACACACGGTGCGGCAAGCCGCGCACTGCTGGCGCACATTAAGCATACCGCTCACGCCGATTTCTGGGATGGAGGAGTTCCTCCGAACTGTGCCGTCACAACAGTCGAACTTTTACCGCGCACAAAAGAAAACAAAGAAACAAATGCCCCTCGCTGGGCCGTCATAGAACAGGATAAGATATATTATGAAAACATCTGATTTTTATTTTGATCTGCCGCAGGAGCTGATCGCTCAGGATCCGCTTGAGGACCGATCGGCTTCGCGGCTTCTTGTGTTGAATAAAAAGACCGGTGAAATGCATCACCGCCACTTTTATAACATTACTGATTACCTTCACAAAGGAGACTGCCTTGTCATCAATAACACGAAAGTCATTCCGGCGCGTCTTTACGGAACGCGGGAAGGCACAGGGGCGCTGATCGAGATTCTTCTCCTGAAGCGAAAAGAAAACAATGTCTGGGAGACCCTTGTAAAACCTGGAAAAAAAGCACGTATCGGTACAAAAATCATTTTCGGTGACGGGCTTTTAGCCGGAGAGGTTGTTGACATTGTGGAGGAGGGAAACCGCCTGATTCAGTTCACGTACGAGGGTGTCTTCGAGGAAATTCTGGACCAGCTTGGCCAGATGCCGCTGCCGCCGTATATCACGCATGAACTCAAAGATAAAAACCGTTACCAGACCGTCTACGCAAAATATGAAGGTTCCGCAGCGGCACCGACCGCCGGGCTTCATTTTACACCGGAACTGCTGGAAAAAGTCCGTGCGATGGGAGTAAATATTGCAGAGGTCACTCTTCATGTCGGACTTGGCACCTTCCGCCCGGTGAAGGTCGAAGACGTTACGCAGCATCATATGCATTCTGAGTTTTATCAGGTTGATGAAACTGCCGCAAACCTCATCAATGAGACACGCAAAAACGGCGGACGGATCATCTGCGTCGGAACAACGAGCTGCCGGACGATCGAATCCGCCGCAGCGCCGGACGGCACACTGCGCCCGTGCAGCGGCTGGACAGAGATCTTTATCTATCCTGGGTATCAGTTCAAGGTGTTAGACTGCCTGATCACAAACTTTCATCTTCCGGAATCTACACTTTTGATGCTGGTGTCCGCCCTGGCCGGAAAAGAGCACATTATGGCTGCATATGAAGAGGCGGTCCGCGAAAAATACCGTTTCTTCTCGTTTGGGGATGCGATGTTTATAACAGATGACAGCAACGTGACGTCCGAAACGGACAACTGAGGACAGCCATGAGATATCACAACATTACAAAGGATGATATGCTAAACGGTGATGGGCTTCGCGTGGTGCTGTGGGTAGCAGGGTGCAGCCACGGCTGCCCGGAGTGCCAGAATCCAGTGACTTGGGATCCGAACGGCGGACTTCCATTTACAGAAAAAGAAAAACATGAACTTTTCGACGAGCTGGAGAAACCATATATTGCCGGTATCACCTTCAGTGGCGGCGATCCGCTCCACGAAGTAAATGAAGTGGAAATTACCGAACTCGCAAAAGAAATCCGGGATCGGTTTCCGCACAAAACAATCTGGCTGTACACCGGATATGAATGGTCTGCACTGACAGGACACGAGATTTTGAACTATATCGATGTGCTGGTGGACGGACGCTATGAAAAAGAACTGCGTGATACCCGGCTGCACTGGAGAGGAAGCGCAAACCAGCATGTGATTGACGTGAAGGAATCGCTGCGGCAGGGATACATAGTATCTCATATTTGATTTGCGGTAAAAATCACATCATTAAGAGGAAAACACAACATGAAAAAAATTAAAATTCAGTATCTAAACGATGACATCAAACGCCTTGAATACATTGATGGCAAATCAGACTGGATCGACCTGCGTGCGGCAGAAGACATCGTCCTGAAAAAAGATGAGTTCCGCCTGATTCCGCTCGGTGTGGCTATGCAGCTGCCGGAAGGATATGAAGCACACATCGTGCCTCGCAGTTCTACGTACAAAAATTTCGGCATCATCCAGACGAACCATATGGGGGTCGTAGATGAGACATATGCCGGTCCGAACGACTGGTGGTATATGCCGGCGTATGCGCTGCGTGATACCGAAATCCATAAAAATGACCGGATCTGTCAGTTCCGCATTATGGAGCATCAGCCGACGCTTCACTTTGAAGAGTGTGAGCGGCTGGAAGCTCCGGACCGCGGCGGGATCGGAAGTACAGGAAAGAATTAAGGGTGTGGGGAGAATCCTTATGATCCTGCAGGCAGCGAAGCGGATTACAACTAGCCATTAAAAATAGACTCTGTAATCATAAAGGAGGACCTCGGGATTCTTTAGGAACCCCTGGTCCTCCTTTTTATCAGCTCTGTTTATCAGAAGCCCTTATTTTTCACAGATCACCGTTCCGGTCTTTCCACGGTAAGCATCGACTGCTTTATCAATTGAGGTGATGACTGCCGTGCGTCCTTCTTCTCTTGAAACGAAGTTGATGGATGCCTCGATCTTCGGCAGCATCTTTGTCTCACCGAACTCATGGTTTGCGATATGGACTCTTGCTTCCTCCGGCGTGATGTGCTTAAGCGGTGTTTCCTTGTCTGTGCCGTATTTGATGTTGACAAATTCTTCATTTGTCAGGATCATCAGCATATCCGCATCGGTCAGGTCTGCAAGCAGCCCGCTGACCAGATCTTTTTCGATGACTGCGCTGGCACCTTTCAGATTGCTGCCCTGTTTTAGTACCGGGATTCCGCCGCCGCCGCAGGCGATCACAATCTGTCCGGCATCGGAGAGAGTTTTAATTGCCTCAATTTCCACAATATCAATTGGTTTCGGGGATGCAATGATCCGGCGGAATCCTTTTCCGGGCTCTTCTACAACATAATTTCCTTTTTTCTGCTCCAGTGCAGCTTCCTCTGCTGTCATATACCGGCCGATTACTTTGGTCGGATGATAAAATGTCTCATCATACGGATCTACGGTTACCTGTGTCAGAACAGTGGAAACAGTCTTATAAATGCCTCTTTTTAAAAGTTCTGCACGCAGTGCGTTCTGAATATCATATCCAATATAGCCCTGGCTCATCGCAGAGCATACAGACATCGGTGCGCCATACGTCTCATGTGCTTTCGCATACTCATTCATCGCTGTATGGATCATGCCGACCTGCGGTGCATTGCTGTGAGTAATAATCAGCTCTGCGCCTTCTTCCACCAGATCTGCAAGAATGACAGCGGAAGAGTTTACTGCCAGTTTCTGATCCGGAAGCGTCGTGCCAAGCGCACGGTGGCCAAGTGCAACAACAACTCTTTTTTTCATATCAGGATACCTCGTACTTTCGTAAAAATTTCGTGCTTAATAATCATGACTTATTATATTATTCCACGGATAAAAAAGCAAGGCATAATCCAGGAACCCGTCCCATATATTGAACCATAGCTATCATTCAAAGGCAGATGACATTTTGCAAAGCAGATGACAAAGCCTGCACGTGATTCTCTGCTTATTGCTCCGCGCAACCACGCAGGGGACTTGCTTGACTCGGTTAAAATCATTCAGAGAGGAAGTGATTTAATGTGCCGTTTTATGATTCATTCCCACCAGAACTCTGCCGTCTTTTTCAGGCGGCAGCACTAAAAGAAGACAGCCTTGAGGAACTCCGTCTAAGGGTGGGACAACCACTTGCGCTGCGCTATAGAAACTGTGAGTACGGAATCACCGGAGATGGAAAGCTCACAGAAAACCTGATGAAAAGCGTGCGTATAGACGCTGTACAGCTTGAGGCGGTGCTGGAAGCACTTTCTGCCTGTTCTCTGTACGCATTTGCAGAAGAGACACGCCAGGGGTTTTTCACTGTTCCCGGCGGACATCGCGTCGGAATTGCCGGAAAGACAGTTCTTGAAAATGGAAAAGTCAGTTGCATCCGTAATATCTCTTTCCTGAATCTCCGGTTTTCTCATGAAAAAAAAGGATGCGCTTCCTGTATCCTGCCGTATCTTTTTGAAGATGGCAAGCTCTGCGACACGCTGCTCATCGGCCCGCCCGGGTGCGGAAAAACGACACTGCTGCGCGATCTCATCCGGCAGCTCTCGTCGGGCAGCACATTTCATCCCGGAATGACCGTCGGGGTCGTAGATGAGCGCTCGGAAATCGGAGGGGCATACCTTGGCATCCCACAAAACGATCTAGGTCCGCGTACAGATCTGCTTGACGGATGCCGAAAATCAGAAGGAATGCTGATGCTTCTGCGCTCCATGACCCCGGAAGTCATTGCGGCAGATGAGCTTGGCAGTCAGGAGGACCGTTATGCGCTCGAATCTGTGTTTCACTGCGGCTGCCATCTTGTTGCAACGGCACACGGCACTTCCTTTGCGGCCAGCGCCCGTTCCCCGCTGCTTCACACGCTGTTTCAGCAGCGGCTGTTTCAGCGTCTGATCCTTTTAAGCGGCAGGCCATCCCCTGGAACAGTTATCCAGATTTCTGATGCGGACGGGAATCTTTTGGACACAGGCTGCAAAGTGGCTCTGCAGGAAATATCATAAGATGCCTGAGTTCCTCAGGATCCTGTCACCAGCGAAACAGGTCGCGAATGTCTGCTTTACAGGAGGTAGATCATGAATCTGCAGATTGTTTTGAAATTCGTCGGCTGCATCTGTATCTTTTCTTCCAGCCTTCTGATCGGAAATACAATGGAAAAAGAGCTGAAACAGCGCTATCTTTTCTTTCGGGAAATGACCGCTGCCCTTTCCTGCCTGGAAAAAGAAATGATTCATTACCGCCTGATACTTCCTCAGGCACTTGAAAAAGCATCCTCCTGCTGCAGGGCCGGACCGGAAAAGCTTTTTGCGTATGCGAGTACTCATTTCTCAAAATATGGCGGATCGTTTCAGAAACTCTGGCAGGAGGCCATACGCCAGTGTGTTCCGCCAGCTCTTTTCAGTGAAGAAGAACTCTGCCTGTTTTTGGAAATCTCAGGTGCGCTTTGCAGCAGCGATGCGGTTTTACAGAAAACAAGGTTTGATGCGTACCGAACACAGTTTGAACAGCTTGAAAACGACGCAAAGGAGATCTGGAAGGAAAAGAGTACGTTGTACCGCAAACTCTCTGCGGCCGCCGGTGTGTTTTTCATTCTGCTGCTTTTATAAAATGGGAACTGCAGTGAACGCAAAACACATATGTTTTTAAGTGCATCTTTAAAATTTTGCCTGGCGGATACGCCACACCGACGAAGAGCTGCATGAAAGGAAAAAATCGGAGACGGAGGTGGGATATGAGCGTAAATCTTATTTTTAAAATTGCGGCAGTCGGTATCCTGGTCTCCGTCTTAAGCCAGATCTTGAAACAGAGCGGAAGAGAAGAACATGCATTCCTGACCGGGATCGCCGGTCTGATTCTCGTTCTGTTCTGGCTTCTTCCTTATATCAGCCAGCTCTTCGAAACCGTCAAGACTCTGTTTGCACTTTAACCAGGTGGGGCAAATCTTCTGTGAGATTGCGAAAATCCGCTTTGATAATCGGTTGCAGGAAAGGAAATGCCATGATAAAAATCGCATGCGTGGGATTTGCCGGGATGCTTCTGGCCGGTCTTTTAAAACACAGCCATTCTCCTTATGCGGAGCTGATCAGTCTGGCAGCCAGTCTTCTGATTATTTTCTGCACCCTGACCAAGCTTGCTTCTGTTTTTGAGATGCTGGAACGTCTCAGGGAATACGTTTCGATGCAGGAGGGATATTTTCGGATCCTCTTGAAGATCATCGGGATTACCTACGTCGCCGATTTTTCTTCGAGTATCTGTCTCGATGCCGGCTATAAGGCGATCGCCGGACAGATCGAAGTCTTCGGAAAAATTTCTGTCCTCGCTGTGAGTTCTCCTATCATCCTGGCACTGCTGGATCTGATCTCAACTATGTTGTAAAAGAAATTGAGGACGGAAGCATTCCATGAAAAAATATCCCGCTCTTTTTCTGCTCTTTCTCCTGTGTATACTCTGGCTGCTCTTTTCGCTCTGTATTGCTTCCGCTGCTGAAGCTCTTTTTGAGAAGGAGAGCGAAGATACTCTGGAACTGACACTGAATGGCATCCTTGAACAATCAGACCAGCAGGCACTTGATGATCTGGTTTCGAATACCGGGCTGCCGCGCTCTGTGACATTTTCCGGTCTTGTACGCGGCCTGATGACCGGGCGTATTCCGTTTCAGCCAGAAACGGTGCGGACATATGTGACCGACCTGTTTTTTTCTGAAATTTTAAATCAGAAACAGATGGCGCTGCAGATTCTCCTGATTGTGCTCTCCTCGGCAGTCTTTTCCAATTTTATCCGCGTGTTTGAAAAAAACCAGATTGCGGAGATCAGCTTTTATATGATGTATCTGCTCGTTTCGACGATGCTGCTTCGATCTTTTTCCGGTATGGATACGCTTGTGGCAGAAACGCTTTCGCACATCACCCGCCTGATAAAGCTTCTCCTTCCGGCCTACCTTGCTTCCATCGTGTTCTCTGCCGGAAGCCTTTCGGCGCTTGGTTTTTATCAGGCGGCAACTGTGACGATCGCACTGCTCCAGGGTGTGATCATGCGCGGGGTTCTGCCGTTATTACAGTTTTATCTCGCTGTTTTGATGCTCAATCAGATGACAAAAGAGGATCTTTTTTCCAGATTCGCACAGCTTTTGCAGACGATCGTAGACTGGTCCTTAAAAACAGTAATCGGAGTTGCGGTTGGATTGCAGACGGTACAGTGTCTGATCGCACCTGGGGTGGATTCCTTTAAAAATTCTGCGGCACACCGTATTGCAAAAGCAATCCCGGGGATTGGCAATCTGTTTGATGCTGCATCTGAGACAGTAACCGGCTCTGCGATCGTCATTCGAAATGCCATAGGAACGGGCGGCATGCTTCTCATTGCAGCCATCTGCCTGCTTCCGCTTCTGAAGCTTCTCACCTGTATTTTGATTTTTCGTCTGCTCTGCGCCATAATTCAGCCCATCTGTGAAAAACGGATGCTTGCGTGTGTGGAGAGTATTTCCTGCGCGGCAGCGCTGCTGCTCCGCATCCTGTGCGGCTCCATGGCGGTACTTCTGATCCTGCTCGCCATGATCCTGTCTTCGTTAAAAGGAGGATGAGCATTATGAGAGAATGGCTGAAACTGCTGCTGTATTCCATCTGTATCATTACACTCCTTTTGCATCTGCTGCCCGACGGAAAGTTTGTAAAGTATGTCCGCTTTTATGCCGGCCTGCTTTTCTTTCTTATCGCACTCGAGCCGCTCCTTGGACTTTTTCTTGGAAACGGCGAGTTGACGAAACTTCTGCAGCTTCGTTTCCTGAAAGAGGAGTACCGTGATCTCTCCGGTACGGTAGAAGGGCTCGGAGAACTGAAAAATACCAGGATCCGGGAGGCGTACCAAAAAGAGATCAATCGTCAGATTGCCGAAATCGCCGCATCCTGTACAGGAAAAGAGGCGAGTGCCAGGATTACATTCTCGGCCGACGGATATACGCCGGAAAGTGCCGAGATCCGTCTGTCCGCCTCAGAGTCTTCGCAATCTTTTCCGGCAGGTGCAATATTTTCTGATACTCCGTCAGCTGCCGCAAAAACAGATGATTCAAAACTTTCTTTTGCGGCAGCGACGATCCGCCAGGAATTATTTTCGGTATATGCACTGCCGTCAGAAGCGGTTCTCATTTTTGATACAGGAGGCGCATCCCTTTGAACTGGCAAAAATGGAATGGTGGAAAAAAAGAGCAGATTCTGATTCTGCTCCTTGTCGGAGTGCTGCTTCTTGTGATCGCACTGCCGACACAGGAAACACAAAAAGACACGGAGACTGCTGTTTCTGCCGGGATATCCGGTCAGCAGGAATCCGGGGATCCGGCCAGAGACTGGACGGAATATCTGGAGCAAAAACTGCAGGCCGCGCTGTCACACGTCTCCGGAGTGGGGCGGGCAGAAGTGATCCTTACGGTAAAATCCGACGGTCGGGCACTTGTGGAAAAGGATACGGCGCGTCAGGAAGAGAAAACGAATGAAACGAACGGCCAGGGAGAACGCTCTTTCGTGCAGAGTTCTGAAAGTACCGTATATGAAAAGGATGCATCCGGCAAAGAGATTCCTTTTGTGAGTGAAACGGTTCTCCCGGAGATCTGCGGCGTCCTGGTTCTCGCCGAGGGAGGAGGTGACGGCGGGATTCAGGCAGAGATTACAGAAGCTGCGATGGCATTATTTGATCTGGACGCGCATAAAATCAAAGTAATGAAACTGGAATAAGCAGAAAAAAGGAGGAGCAGTTTGAAACGTATCTTAAAAAGAAACCAGGTGATCGTTACTACACTTGCGGTCATGATCGCCGCGGCCGGTTACCTGAATTATTCCGGCAGGATTCTGGAGAAGCAGGCCGCGCCGGCATCAGCAGATGACAGCACCGTTCTGCTTGCTGATGACGGAAGCACACAGGTCAATACTTATGCAGACAATGCATATCAGGACATCGCCAGTCTTGACAGTGACGGAAGCGAAGAATCATCCACAGCAGAAAAATCAGAGATCGGGGAAGCGGTGCTTGCCAGCACTTCCGGCTCAACGAGCGTTCTCGCCGCTGCAAAACTGAATCGTGAGCAGGTGCGGGCAAAGAGCAGGGAGGAACTTCTGGAAGTTATGAACAGTACTTCCGTAGAGCAGGAGCAGAAAAACAGTGCTGCTTCTGCCGTGGAAAAAATGGCAGAGACGGCAGAGCAGGAGGCCGCAGCGGAACTTTTGCTGGAGGCAAAAGGATTTGCCGGATGTGTTGTCAGCATTGCGGACGGAAAAGCGGATGTCGTCATAAATGCCGCATCTTTGGATGATGCGAGCCGCGCACAGATCGAGGATATCGTAAAACGCAAGACGGGGATTCCGGGTGAGAACATCGTGATCATGCCGTCAGGTGAATCCTGATACAGGAAAATATTACAGGAATAAGTAGCAAAGGTAACTGAAAAAAGGGATTGCATGCCTCAAAAAGATGCAGTATACTACCAGCAGCAGACGTATTGTCAAAGGGGATTATGCATGTGCATAGTCCCCCTTTTTGCAGTTATGGAAAACAGGCAAATAATTTTCAGAAAAACCTGTTCAAAACTGAAAAAAACAGGTATACTCAAAAACAGATTGTTTTCAGACAGGAGGAAAAAAAGTGGGATTAGAAAAGAACAGCAAAATAAAGCTCCATCAGAAATTTCCAAAAGGGCCGCGCAACCTGATCACGGATGTTGCAGGTGTCACAGTCGGACAGGTAACGTTAAACGACAATGAAAAAGAAATTCATACCGGTGTAACCGCGATCCGCGGCCATGAGGGAAATCTGTTTCAGGAAAAACTGGCAGCCGGAGCGGCTGTGATCAACGGTTTTGGGAAAAGTGCAGGACTTGTGCAGATTGAAGAACTTGGCACACTGGAAACACCGATTATCATGACAAATACGTTAAGTGTCGGCACAGCACTTAGCGCACTGACAAAATATATGTTAAAAGAAAATCCGGATATCGGCGTAACGACCGGCACTGTAAACTGCGTCGTAACGGAGTGCAATGACGGAGAGTTAAATGACATCCGCGGAATGCATGTGACCGAAGCGGATGTCTGGCAGGCGCTGGATCATTGTTCCGAAACATTTGAGGAGGGCGCTGTCGGTTCCGGCACCGGTATGTGCTGCATGGGATTAAAGGGCGGTATTGGATCCGCATCCCGTATCGTTACGGTAGATGGCGAGGAGCATACGATCGGTGTAATCCTGATGTCGAATTTCGGCATGCGCGGCAATCTCACTATTGACGGTTTTCGACCAGAAGGCATGAAATTTCCGCCGCAGGAATGTGAAAAGGGGTCTGTGATTCTTGTACTTGCCACAGATCTTCCGCTTTCTGACCGCCAGCTTCGCCGCATGGCAAGAAGAAGCGTTGTTGGCCTTTGCCGGACAGGTTCTTTCCTTGGAAACGGAAGCGGGGATATCGCGATTGCTTTTTCTACTGCAAACCGCATTCCTCATTACAGCGAGAAAAAAATATTTGAGATGAAGGCGTTCCGGGATGATGCGATGGATCTTGTCTTTGAGGCAACCGCAGAAGCTGCGGAAGAGGCAGTACTCAGTTCCCTTGACCATGCAGCAACGATGAAAGGAGCCCGAGGAAATGTGATCTACGGGCTGCGGGAATATCTCTGATATAGTATCTCTTCGGATACAGTGATACAAATCCATGGAAAATGCAATAACAAATTAGCAGCAGCTATGGTGCATATAACTAAAAAGAACAGGAGTTTACTACATATGAAAATCTTCATCAGTGCAGATATTGAAGGCGTTACCGGTGTGACGCAGTGGGAAGAAACTGAACATGGCGGAAAAGATTATGAGATGGCAAGGCGTCAGATGTCGCTGGAGGCGGCAGCAGCCTGCGAAGCAATCCTGGAGGCAGGGCATACTGTCGTTATCCGGGACGCCCATAATGATGCCTGCAATATTCTTCCGGATCTGCTTCCGGAAGGAGCCGAGCTGATCCGCGGCTGGATGTGCCATCCGGCATCCATGATGGCAGGGATCGATGAGAGTTTTGACGCAGCAATGTACATTGGATATCATTCCGCAGCGTTTACCAACACAAGTCCGCTTGCACATACCACAAACCTGAAGCGTTACAATTACATAAAAATCAACGACCGCATTGCATCGGAATTTACGATCAATTCCCTGTGGGCGGATCTGTGCGGCATTCCGTCCATCTATCTTTCCGGAGATGAGGGGATCTGCGGTACTGCAAAAGAAGAATATCCTGGGATCGTCACAACAGCCGTAAAAAAAGGGATTGGTTCCGGCACCTGGAATATGCACCCAAAGGCGGCGATCCGTCAGATCAAAGAAGATGTGGCAGGAAGCCTTGGCATGGCACATTCCCTGCGGGAGTCAAGTGATCACTATGTACTGGAAATCCAGTATAAATCCCATATGGATGCGCGCAGTGCCAGCTGGTATCCAGGGGTGACACAGATCGATGCGCATACGGTGCGCTTTGAAAGCAAACGTTTTTATGATGTTCGCGTCGCAATGTCATTTATTGGATAAAGACGTCGGATTAGTCAGACAAGTTCCCTGCGAAACTGCCGGAGGCAATAAGCCGGAATAGTTAATTCGCTTTGACTGCAAAGGAGAAAAACACAATGGAACACGACAGAAAAATAGGAATTATCGGTGGAATGGGTCCGGCTGCAACCTGGCTTTTTTACCGGTATGTGACGGAAATGACTGAGGCCTCCTGCGACCAGGATCACGTCAATATGGTGATCTTAAGTGATGCAGCCATGCCGGACCGTACGGCTGCAATTTTAAGCGGTAAGGAAGAACCTGTCATGAAAAAGATGCGGGAAGATGTAAAAACGCTTGTCGGATGCGGCTGTGAGGCGGTCGCAGTCACCTGCAACACTGCACACTTTTTCATGGAAAAGGTCGCAAAAGAGACGCAGGTTCCGCTCATTCACATGCCGGAAGAAACCGCAAAAGAAGCAGTGCGCCAGGCAGCAGGCGGAAAAATCGCAATTCTGGCTACCCGCGGAACAATCCAGACCGGACTGTATCAGAAGCGTCTTGAATCACACGGTGGTCATCCGTTTGTCCCTTCTGAAGAAATTGAAGCGCTTGTCATGAGTCAGATCTATGACCGCATAAAAAAAGGGCTTCCAGCCGAAAAAGAGGTCTGGGAAAAAATCGCTGCTTACCTGCGCCAGGAAAACTGCGCCTGTGCCATCATGGGCTGTACGGAGCTTTCTGTTGTAAAAGAAGAGCTGCACTTTAGTTCCTATTACATTGATCCAATGCGGATTCTTGCGGCACGCGTGATCACATACAGCGGAAGAGAAGTAAAACCGGAGTACAGATAACAGAACTGAGGCAGCCGCATCAGAAAATAAACCAGATTTTGGGGCAGCCGCAGGAGTATAAGGAGAATAAGGTATGAACCGAGACATAAAGGCGCTGGACGAAGCGCTGACACATTTATTTAAAGAAAAAGGATTTCCGGGCATCGCAGTCACAATCCGCGGACCGGAAGGCATTCTGTTTGAAAAAGGATATGGAATGCGCGATATCAGCCACCAGCTTCCGGCCGATGAAAATACAATCTTTGGCATCGCATCGATGAGCAAATCCATCACGGCGCTTGCCTGCGCGATTCTTCAGACGGAAGGAAAGCTGGATCTGGAGGATCCGATCACAAAATACTTTCCGAAATTACATATTCCAGGTATTCCGGATGAATGCGTGACGCTGCGGATGATCGCAATGCATCGCGCCGGCATTCCTCCGATGGAGCCGCTTGAATGGTCGATCGCAATGAACAGCATTGAGCGTGATACCGACTGGTACCGCCAGATGGTCGCCACCTCTCCAAACAAGATGGATAAGATCGAGCAGATCGTGGATTACATCTCCAAAGGTGATTATGAAGTACTCGGCATGCCAGGCGATTATATGAGCTATTCCAACGAGGGTTACGCGCTGCTTTCCTATGTGGTCGATCAGGCAGCAGGCATCTCACTGGAACAGTTTCTGACCGAACGCATTTTCCGGCCGCTCGGCATGACAAGAACCATTCTTGATCTGGACGGCAGCGAAGCGAGAGCGCTTTCCGGCGGCAATATGACAAGCCTTTTTGAACGCGATGACGACGGCTCCCTGCTCCAGGATGATAACTGGTCCGTGCTCCCGCCTTTTCGCGGCTGTGCCTGCGTCAAGTCTACGTCTAATGATATCACTCGCTATTACAAGATGCTCTGTGACGGCGGAAAATGGAAGGGGCGTCAGGTCATTCCGGCTGAGGCAGTCGATCTTCTCATTGGAAAATCATTTCCGGTGCAGGAACGCCCATATTACTGCCTCGGACTGGAAAAACGGCTGATCGCCGGAAAAGTAGTCTGTGAGCATTCCGGCGGACTGCACGGCGTTTCCACAAAAGGCGGCCTGGTTGAAGGAGGTTATTCCTGCGCAGTTCTGTGCAACGAAGGGGACGTCGATGTCGATGACTTCCAGTGGATCTGCTACAACTACATTCTCGGTCTTCCACTTGAGACGACACACCGCTGGGCAGAGCCAAATGGCCGGACATTCTCCATGCAGGAAGCGCTGTGCGGCGATTTCATGGCAAAGGAAGGCATTCCGTCCCACTGTATCGTACGATACGAAGACGGTGTGCTGACCGGTACATACCACGATCAGCCGGTTGATTTCCTGCTGTGCGGAAAAACGGTGTTTGCGATCGTCGATAAAAAAGACCACAGCAAGAGGATCAGCACTGCGGAATTTTACTTAAAAGACGGCAGAGCCTGGGGTGTCCGCTGTTATACCAGAATCTACCAGCGGGTGGATCACTGAGCATGACACCAGCCTCATTTGGCAGGAGATTTTGCTGATAAAACAAAACAGCAGCGGCAGATCGGCAAAAACTGATTTTTCACTGCCGGAAGAAGGGAGCGGTTATTATTTTTAATTACATTGTAAAACAGATCCTGCAGGGCATTGTTCTGGTATTTTGCGTATCAGTTCTGGTATTCAGCCTGCTGTACCTGATGCCCGGCAATCCGGTTGATATGGTTGTCGACCGCAAAGTAAGCGAAGAGAAGAAAGAGCAGATCGCTCACGAGATGGGCTATGACCGTCCGCTCGTAGAGCAGTATGTTGACTGGATGAAAAATATTCTGGTCGATCACAATTTTGGCAAGTCCACTCGATATAAGACACCGGTGTGGGATCTGATGAAAAACCGGATTCCGCTTAGTCTCGCTTTATGCGGACTGTCACTTTTGCTGGAAATGATCGTGGCACTGCCGATCGGCCTTTTGTGTGCGATCAAAAAGGATACGTTTTTTGACCGGTTTACAGTGAACTTTTCCCTGCTGCTGACTGCGGTGCCTACGTTCTGGCTCAGCGTACTCTTTATCATTATATTCAGTGTAAAGCTGAAATGGCTGCCGATCAGCGGTTATGAAAAGCCTGAAAATTTTATTCTTCCTGTCGTTTCCCTTACGCTTGGAAGCGTCGCAGGCACGATCCGACTGATCAAAGCAGAAGTGCTTGAAGTACTGAACGAAAAATTTGTGACTACAGCGCTCGCAAAGGGAGTTCCGAGAAAGACCGTTATGGTAAAACATGTACTGCGCAATGCACTTATCATGGTAACGGTTCTTGTCTTTATGTCGATTCCGTGGCTGATCTCCGGTGCCGTTGTAACAGAAAACATTTTCGGTATTCCGGGCATGGGAAATCTGCTTTTGAACTCGATCATCGTACAGGACTTTCCGGTCGTACAGGCCTGTGTGCTTCTGATCGCGATCCTTACGGTGATCTGCAACATCATCAGCGACCTCGTTGTCGGCATGCTGGATCCGCGCATCCGCGTATCCTTAAATGGAGGTGACCGGTGATGAAAGAGAGTAAATTAAAAAATACGCTGCATGACTGCCTCCGTAACCGAAACCTTATGATCGGGCTTGTGATTCTGCTTTCAATCATCGTGATCGCCATCTTTGCAGATTCCATTGCACCGTTCCCGTACAATAAAAACTCGGTGGGCGGACGTCTTGAAGCGCCAAGTGCAGCGCACTGGTTCGGAACGGATGAGATGGGCAGGGACATGTTTTCCCGCGTAATTGCCGGTACACGGATCACCTTATGGATCTGTTTTCTCGGTGCTGCCCTTCAGCTTGTGATCGGTGTAGCGGTCGGTCTGATCAGCGGTTATTTCGGAAAATGGATAGACCGTGTCTTCTCCTTTATGACCGATCTTACCTGGTGTATTCCTGGTACAATTCTTGCTCTTACAGTTGTAACTTTACTTGGCAAGGGGCTGACCAACTCGATCATTGCGATCTCACTCGTCAGCTGGGCATCCTATGCGCGTCCGGTTCGTGCAAAGACGATGGCGCTTCGGAATATGGCTTTCGTGGAGACGGGAATTTCCTTCGGTGAATCATCCTTTTCGATTATCACGCGCTACATTCTTCCGAATGTTCTGCCGTCTCTGATCGTCATGGTATCCACTAACCTGCCGTCCGCTATTTTGTCTACCACGACGCTTTCCTTCCTGGGTCTTGGTTCTCAGGTGCCGTCGCCGGACTGGGGACTTGCGCTTTCCAACAGTATTTCCTATATCAGCCGCGCTCCGTGGCTCGGACTGTTTCCGGGACTTGCGCTTGTTTATACGGTATTTGGCTTCAATCTTCTCGGTGAAGGACTCCGGGATATCCTGGACCCGCACATGAAATCACAGTAGGAGCGTGTGGATATGAAAGAAGAGTTAAAAAAAGAAGAACTGTTAAAACTGGAGCACCTGAGCATCCAGTACAAAGTAAAAGGCGGCTACTTATCTGCCGTCAATGATGTAAATTTAAGTATTTCCCGCGGTGAAGTATTCGCTGTTGTCGGAGAGAGCGGCTGCGGAAAATCTACCGTCGCACACAGCATTATGAACCTGATCCCAGGCGGAAATTCCAAGGTTACCGGAAAAATCCTCTTTAATGGAGAGGACTTAAATGCCTGTTCGGATAAAAAAATGGAAAGCATCCGCGGCAAGCATATCGGCATGATCTTCCAGAATCCGCTGGATTCCTTAAATCCCGTTTATACAACGGGAAGCCAGGTTGAAGAAGCGATCCTGCTTGACGGACTGAATCATGCGCAGGCATGGGAAAAAGTATTAAAGCTGTATCAGGATGTAAAAATGCCTGATGCCGGGGAACGGGCAAAAAGCTATCCTCACGAAATGTCCGGTGGTATGCGCCAGAGAGTTATGATTGCAATGATGCTTTCCCGCAACCCGGAGCTTCTGATCGCGGACGAGCCGACAACAGCGCTTGATGTCACGATCGAGGCGCAGATCCTTGAGATCATCAAGGAACTTAAAAATACTTATAATACGGCGATTATGCTGATCACTCACAATTTCGGCCTGGTAGCTGAAGTAGCCGATAAAATCGCTGTCATGTATGCGGGCGAGGTGATCGAGAGCGGAGATGTCTTTGAAATTTTTGAGCATCCGACTCATCCGTACACTACGCTTCTGATGCAGGCACTCCCGCGTAAAACAAAAAAAGAGGGACGACTGCAGACAATTGACGGTTCTGTTCCGCGTATTCTGGAAAAGAAGCCGGAATGCCGTTTTGCAAACCGCTGCCCGTATGCCAAAGAGCAATGCTTCCGCGAAACTCCGCCGATGGTAACACTTTCCGAAACGCACACCTGCAGATGTTTCCGCGCAGCTAAAAAGGAGGCCTGAGAGATGGGGGAAATGGTAACACTGGAACACGTAGAAAAATATTTCTCCATCGGAGGCGGTTTCCTGAAAAAGAACGCTCGCAGTGTAAAAGCGGTGGATGATGTTTCTTTCACGATCCAGGAAGGCGAGATCGTTGGTCTTGTCGGAGAATCCGGAAGCGGAAAGACTACACTGGCCCGTGCACTTTTGCGCCTGACAAAGCTGACCGGTGGAAAAGTCTGCATCAACGGCATTGATATTTCAAAAGCCGGCAGAAAAGAAATGGAACAGATTCACCGGGAAGTGGCGGTTGTCTTTCAGGATCCGGCCGCAAACTTAAATCCGCGTCAGACTGTAGAAAGCTCAATTATGCGGCCGATGATCATCCATGGAGTTCCACGTGCCAGAGCCCGTGAAAAAGCCCGCGAGGTCATGGCAATGGTAAAAATGGATGAGCGGTATCTGGAAAGCTATCCGCATCAGCTTTCCGGCGGCCAGCTGCAGCGAATCGCCATTGCGCGTGCACTTGCACTGGAACCGAAGATCATGATCCTCGACGAACCGACAAGTGCGCTGGATATCTCTGTTCAGGCACAGATTTTAAATCTGCTGCTCGATCTCCAGGAACAGCTGCACCTGACTTATCTTGTGATCACACACGATCTCAACGTGATTAAATATATCAGCGACAAGATCGCTGTCATGTACCTCGGAAAGCTTGTGGAATTCGGACCGGTGGAAGAGATCGCAGAACATCCAAAGCACCCATATACAAAGGGATTGATGGATGCCGCACCGATTCTCAATCCGCGGCTGCGCGGAAGAAAAAAAGAGGTAATGACCGGCGATCCCGGAAGCCTGATCCACATGGGAGAGGGATGTCATTTCTGCCCACGCTGCAAATATGCACAGGAGGACTGCAAAAAAACAGTCCCGCCTATGATATCTGTCGGCACGGATCATGAAGCAGCCTGCCTGCATCCGCTGAAGGATTGAAAAGTATGGGTAAGGGGCGGAACAGCCGAATCGATTACCCCTGCCCGTAAAAACAGCAAAAACGTCCGTCAAACCGTCGATTCATTCCCTCAATTTCGGGGAGAAAGAAAAACAGGAGGAAAAATGTATGAAAAAGACACTGGCATTTTGTATGGCAGCAGTAATGGCAGGAACCCTGCCGCTTTCCATGACTGCACTGGCAGATGGTGACGCAAAGGATACCATGGTTGTCATTGACAGCGAGTGGTACGGCACCGACATGTTCCAGCAGGACGGCTGGGCATCCGCACAGTCTCTGATCGCAGATTCTCTTTTTACAGAGGATCCGAAAACCGGAGATCTTCTGGACGGCATCTGCACCGACTGGAAATTAAGCGACGACGGTCTGACCGCAACGTTTAACGTTCCGGAAGGCAAATATTATGCAACCGGCGAACAGGTAGAGCCGGAAGACGTTGTTGCCTCTCTGGAGTACGGAAAAGAAGTCAGCCCATACGCAGATGGCTATTCAAATATTGAGTCCATGGATGTTGACGGCAGACAGGTTACGCTTCATCTTTCCAGTTTCCGTTCGGATATGCTTTACAATCTGGCTGCCTGCTTCATCGGTGTCATCGACAAGGATCAGCTGGATTCCATGGATCAGGATGAGCTGATGTGGGGTGCCGTACCGTATGGCCAGTACAGCGTGGAAAGTTACGAACCGGGTACGGAAGTTGTTCTTGTGCCGAACGAGGGCTATTCCACCGACAACCCGCTTGTTGAAAACAAGGGCGTTGGAAAAATGAGCAGCATTAAGGTTAAATTCTCCAAAGAAGAATTTACTGAGCTGGAAGAATTAAAGAGCGGCGATGCAGATATCACCTTCTCTCTCTCCATGGACGGAAAAGCAGAGCTGGAAGGAGCAGACGGCATCACAATCCAGGATGCAACGTATCCGAACATTGAATATTTTGAACTGAATACGACCTCCGGTATCTTCTCTGATATTGAAGTCCGCAAGGCAGTCGCTTATGCAATTGACCGCGATGCGCTCTGCGACCTGACAGACGGAGCTGCTGTACCGGCTTATTCCATGATCTACGATTCCGTAACCAACTTTTCACAGGATGCAAAGGATGACTTCATGAACAACTACTGCAATGACCAGGAAAAAGCAAAGCAGATCCTTGCCGATGCAGGTTATGAAGACAGTGACGGAGACGGTATTCTTGAAAAAGACGGCACACCGCTTGAATTTACCTTCTACACCCGTTCCAGCGGAACAAGCATCATCATGGCACAGGGGCTGCAGGAGCAGATGGCAGAGATCGGCATCCAGATGGATATCGAGTCGATCGACTGGAACTATATTTATGAGAGCATCAGCGACGATGACTATGATGCCGGAATCGAGGTACTGGAGTGGGCAGAGCCGATGCTGGTCCTGAACTGCTGCTATTATGACAAAGATGCACCTGGAAACAATGACGATTACTCTGCATCCGTCGAAGATGCAGCTACCACCATTGACTCCACCGAGCGTACACAGAAGATCGGAGAAATCCAGAGCAAGATGTTTGAGAATCTCGATATCATTCCGTTCTATTCCGATGTGTCCTACTTTGCATACAGAAGCGAACTGCAGGGCGTCAACGTTCTGGAAAATGGTACGGTATTTTTCAACGATTTCACCTTTTAACCGAATCAGACAATAACGAACCGGAAAAACCACTGTTTACGGTGGTTTTTCTCTTTTTCCGGTTTTCGGTGCAGCTACAGCTGCCGGAAAAAGAGCGTTCCCAATATTTTCCATATGGCATCTTGCACAATTAGAAAGAAATGCTATAATGGGAAGGAAAACAAAAGGAGGATGATTTATTATGAATATTATCGATATGCACTGTGATACCCTGTATCAGATTTATAATGCAAAGAGGGAAGGGCGCACGTTTTGCCTGCGTGACACAGCATCCCTTCTTGTCAATGCATTGAAAATGAAGGCAGGCGGTTATCTGCTGCAGAACTTTGCCGCTTTCGTTGATATAGAAGAAGCAAAAGAAATTCTTGGAGGAGAGGATGCACCGTACCGCTATGCAAAAGAGCTTGTCCGTATTTTCAAAGAGCAGATCGCTGCAAATTCGGATCTGATCCGACCGGCAGCTTCTTTTGCAGAACTTCAGGCAAATCAGGAGGCAGGTGTTGCTTCCGCGATGCTGACGCTTGAAGAAGGCGGCATCTGTCTTGGAGATATTGAAAAACTGCGGGAATTTTACCAGGACGGTGCCCGCATGATGACACTGACCTGGAACTATGAAAATGAGATCGGTTATCCTGCTGCGATGCAGAAAGAGGGCAGCAGCGGATACCGCCGGGGTGAAAAACGCACTTACGGCCTGAAAGAGACCGGAATCCAGTTCCTTTCAGAAATGGAGACACTCGGTATGATTATTGATGTTTCCCATCTTTCTGACGATGGATTTTTCGATGTCTATGAGCATACCACAAAGCCATTTGTAGCCAGCCATTCCAATGCCCGTGCGCTTTGCCCGCATCAGCGAAATCTGACAGACGAAATGCTTCACATGCTTGGAGAACGTGGTGGTGTTTCAGGGCTGAACCTTTTTCCGAATTTTCTGACGACAGACCCGAAGCATACAGAAACACCGCTGCTTGAAATCGCGGCCGGGCACATAGTGCATATGATGAACGCCGGTGGAAGCGGCTGCGTCGGACTCGGAAGTGATTTTGATGGCTTCCATGGCGAAAGCCAGCCAAAGGATGCATCTGCGATGCAGGATCTTGTCTGGGCGCTTCATAAAAAACACGTATCGGACGATAAGATTGACGGTATTTTATACCAGAACGTATCACGCCTGTACCGCGAACTGCTCCATTAAGCGTGCAGGAAAACCTGCTTACAAAGCGGATGACATCTTTATAAATTTACTTTTATCCTCTGCGGAAAATTTCTGCAGAGGACTTTTGTGTTTTTCGGGAATATTTTTTTGGACTACTTTCTTAATAAAAAAGCAAAACAGGAAGATGATAACGAAAAGGAAGTATCAATGGGATCTTAAGAGCAAATAATAACAAAACAGGCAGTATTGCAAAAAAGAATTACAGAATTTTGGGGAATGAGCTGGCGTGACAACTCCTTTGCACTTGGCATAGAAAAAAACAGACCGATGCCCTGATACAGGCGGAACAGGAGGATCAAATGGATAAATATTTCTTGCTGATTTACACAGACATTGGATACGACGGACTGCGCCATTCCTATCATGCGTGGTTTCAGACAAAAGAAGAGTTGTTGGCTTTTGAACAGGCAGACTGCAGACGCGAACGGGAGCTTGCGATCGAAATACTCCGCTGCCGGATTCTGAAGTAAGAAACCCTATCATCAGGACTCCTCCCACTCTGCGAGTGGGTCCCTCCTCATGATTTAGAGCAACCGCATTGAAAAACGAACTGCGTTCGTGGCGGTTGCATATCATCAGGACTCCTCCCACTCTACGAGTGGGTCCCTCCTCATGATATATTTTACATTTTTTTTACAAATTCCTGCATTCTGATTTTACATGTACAGGTTAAGCTGACTTGGAAAAATTAAGAAAAGGGATGAAGGATCTATGTACAGAGGAATCGCTCACTTATCAAAAAAGACAGCGGGACGAATTGGAAAAGAAAATTGGGAAAATAAACTGTTTCTGACTTTCAGCAGTATTGTCTGGTTTTGGATTGGTGGATTTGCAGCCGCTTTGTGCTGCGCGGCCACCAAATTTGTTTTAACAAAAACTATTTCCGGAACCTTCTTTGGATCTGTACTTTTAATTGCTGCAGCTTTTGCTGTATTTGCCGGATTTTACGGTGGAATCCTGTATCTGATGCGCCGCAGTACTTTCCCGAAAAAGACGGTGCGTCGTTCAGGATGCACCGTATATGATTTTAAGCGCAGCCGCGAAGAACTCGCATTCACGAAATTTCGTAAAGAGAGAATCTCCCAAAGAGAGAGAATGCCATATGAGCGCCCCACGTCAGTTGGATGATTCCTTATGTACCTGCAATTCTCCTCATATATCATGAGGCTGAGTTCTCACCTAAAGATCTACATCAGCAAAAAACTCATAAGACTTTCGAACGCATCACTGTCATTCAAAATTCTTATGAGTTTTTACATTTTACAGAATCATTTTCCAATTTTCAACAAAGATAACGAAATACTTTGTTCTGCCGAGTTCTCATTATGCTTCTGCTTCTTCCTCTGTGTCCTCATCCTCGGTCTTTGCATAATCAGCAACATGGAAGATCACGTCATCTTCCGGTGTGATCAGCTGCACGCCTTTTTCCTCCAGATGCAGGTCTTTGACATACATATTTCTCGTTTCTTTCGGAACTTCCTTGAAGTCGATCACGATCGGATCAAGCAGCTTGTCCGGTTCTGCCTTGTAGTGAATCTCGGAAAGCTCCTGCTCGACAATGCCCTGAACGATATCTGCATTTTCAAAATGTACCGGAACAGTAGTGGAAATCTTTTCTCCTTTTACAAGAGCCTGAAAATCAAGTGCCATGATCTGACGCTGCATGCTGTTGTAATCGATGTCTTTTACAACAGCACTCACTTTCTCATCGCCAATCTCCAGAACTACCTGGCTGCCTTTTCCATTTTTACCGATAAAACGAAGGGCATCTGCGGATGTAAATTGAAGCGGAACTGCTTCCGTCATCTCTTTGCCGTAAAGAACACCAGTTGTATATCCTTCTTTTCTTAACTTTTTCGCTTTTACATTTGCGTTTCTTTTTTCTGCTTTTAAGGTAATCATAGTATTACGCCTCCTGAATGAATAGCTTCTTATTGAAATAAGACTTTTATTTTATCAGAAGAACTGCAGGGCCTGCGATCAATATCGTAACTCTATGTATCCGGTTCTTCATGAACTAGATTTATTATAGCACATCTATAACAAAAGGAAAGCCATTTTTTGTACAAAAATGGTCAGAAATTTCAAAAATTTTCAGCATTTTCACACTTTACAGTTCCGGGATTGCATTTTTATGGATTCAATGGTAAACTGTTTGACAGGAAATGCCCCCGGCAAAGAACAACAAAGGAGAGAGAGTATGCCTGTATTTGATTTCAACAGTGCGCCGGTGCCTGATGCGCATCCGGAATGCACTTACACTACTTTTTATTCCAACGATTCCGAGACAGCACCGGAAAAGCCCATCCTGGTGCTGGATAATCATGAGCGCAGCTGGCGTCACCATTCCTGTGGTATTTTTACGAACCCTGCCAAGCGCACCGCCTTCGAATTCAAGGAAGAGGGCGGCGTGATCAGCGCTGATATCCGAAAGATTGATGCCCGTTTTGTCAGTCTTTTAAAATGGCTCGGTGAAAACCGCATCAATGTGCGGCTTTCCGGAACAAATACGGAAGAGGGCTATGCGGTGTACAAAATCCGTGAGACTGCTTTTGGCGGCGGGACAAAGCTTTCAGCTGAGGATGGCTTTCTGCAGTTCATGATCGAACGCCTCCTTTCAAGCAATGCGCCGACCGAGGAGACCGAAGACGAGGATCAGGAGGAAACCGGCGACGAAATGAAGCTGACAAGCCTGCAGAGTATCACGGACTTTATGACGTGTGCCGGACGGACGCTGCCGGATAACATCCGTCTCTGGGCAAGGCGTAACCTTGCTGTTGCCCGCTCGCATGAGGTATCCCCTGAGGAACGCCGTCACGCACAGCGCGCCCTTTCCATTATGATGAATGTACAGTGGAAACACAATTACTTTGAAGCGATCGACCCGCAGGAAGCAAGACGCATCCTCGACGAAGAACTTTACGGCATGGAGCGTGTTAAGCAGCGGATTATCGAGACGATCATTCAGATCAACCGTACCCATACGCTTCCGGCTTACGGACTGCTTCTGGTGGGACCGGCGGGTACAGGAAAATCACAGATCGCCTACGCGGTTGCCCGCATCTTAAAGCTGCCGTGGACAACGCTTGACATGAGTTCGATCAATGATCCAGAACAGCTTACCGGAAGTTCCCGCGTCTATGCCAATGCAAAACCTGGCATTATTATGGAAGCATTCTCTGCAGCAGGAGAATCAAACCTTGTCTTTATTATCAATGAGCTTGACAAAGCAGCCTCAGGAAAGGGAAATGGAAACCCGGCTGATGTTCTCCTGACACTGCTTGACAACCTTGGATTCACAGACAACTATATGGAATGTATGGTGCCGACGGTCGGTGTCTATCCGATCGCAACTGCTAATGATAAGAGCAATATCAGTGCACCGCTGATGTCACGTTTTGCGGTCATCGATATTCCGGATTATACAGCAGAAGAGAAAAAGATCATCTTTTCCCGTTTCGCGCTCCCGAAGGTACTGCGCCGCATGGGACTGCGGGAAGAGGAATGTATCATTGAGGGGGATGCGCTTGATGCGGTTGTCGAAAATTTTGCCGACACGACCGGAATCCGTGACCTGGAACAGGCCGCTGAACATATCGCAGCCAACGCCCTGTATCAGATCGAAGTGGACCACAGGACATCGGTTGTATTTAACCGTGAGATGATCAAAGAACTGCTTGCGTGATGAAAATGAAGGCAGGATTTTACATTTACAGGTTTGTCAGAAACATCTGAGAAAAGAGGATTTTTATGAACGTACGAAATGATTATGAATTGGAAACACTTCCGCTGGAACTTCCGGACGAGATTGAAAAGTATAAAATGTGCGGAGACTTTAAACGCGCATCAGAAGCGGCAGATCGCTGGCTGCAAAGATCAATCCCGGAAGCTTTAAAGCAGCGGATCCGCATTGAACAGGATTTTCTTGCGAAGCTCCCACAGCAATACCCGTATACGCCGGAAGAAAGCATCCATCTGTTTCAGAAAGAGGTACCGGATTTTGATGCTTCGGATCTGGAACGTCTTGATCAGGAGGGCCTTGCCGAATGGATCTTTCTCGATGGCAAAAAGCATTACATAAATAACGTCTTTGAAAATGTGATGCGCGTCGACGCAGATCTTCGCGCCCGCGCTCATCTCGATGATACTCCATCCAAAGAATCCATCTGCCTGAAGGAAGTACTGAAGGAAATGCAGGAGAATGGAGAAGCCGGACGAGTCTTCAAAATGCACGCTTCCATCAAGCTGAAGGATGAAGCGTTTTATCCGGGGATCACATTAAAGGCACACCTGCCGCTTCCAGCGCTTTATTCTCCGGTTGAAAAAGTGCAGATCCTGTCTCATTCCGAAGGGAACGTTACCATCGATCCGGAAGAAGCTTTATGCCGAACGATCTGCATTGAAGCTGTACTGCAGGAAAACCGGCCGTTCTTTGTTGAATATGAATATACCGTCAGAAGCGCTTATGTCGATCTCTGGCAGGAACCAGCCGCCTTTCTCCCGGAAGCTGCACGCTGGAACATGCCAGAGCCAACGAAAGCAGATGTCGAAGAGCAGATGCCGCATATTCGTTTTACTCCGTATCTGAAAGTACTTGCACAGGAATTAAAGGGTGAGGAGACTGATACGCTTGCAGTTGCAAGACGAATCTACGATTATATTACAGGCCATGTGAACTATTCCTACATGCGTGCCTATGCACTGATCCCGGATATTCCGCAATACTGTGCACGAAACCTGCGTGGAGACTGTGGCGTTCAGGCACTTCTGTTCATCACTCTCTGCCGGATCTGCGGCATCCCAGCCAGATGGCAGAGCGGACTTTACACAAATCCGGTCCGTTCCGGTCCGCACGACTGGGCGTTGTTTTACACAAAAGAATACGGCTGGCGACCGGTTGACCCGTCCTTTGGCGGCTCCGCGAGGCGCGCAGGTGATGAACCGCGCAGAAGACTGTATTTTGGAAACATCGATCCATTCCGCATGACAGCAAACCACGCATTCCAGCATGCGTTCTCCGTGAAAAAATCGTTCATGCGCACAGATCCGTATGACAATCAGTGCGGCGAACTGGAATCTGACCGCTGCGGATTTACGGATAACGAGATAGAAACTGCACAGGAGCTTATTTCGGTTACGATACGATAATTGTCACTGCCTGTATCATAAGATTACCACTATGCGCAGTTAATGAAACAAATTGCTATAGATCACATATGCGAAAAATCCCTCTGTAACCCTGTAAACAGGATGCAGAGGGATTTTGCATACAAAAAATCAGTTGTCCTGATTGAATACGGATTTGTCGAGCGCCTGATTCTGATGCGCAACCACCGTTGTGCAGACCGCATCGCCGGTGATATTGACTGCGGTTCTTGCCATGTCAAGGATACGGTCAATACCCATGATCAGGCCGATCGCCTCGACCGGAAGGCCGACGGAATTAAATACCATTGTCAGAGTGACAAGACCGACACTCGGTACACCGGCAGTACCGATGGAAGCAAGCGTCGCCGTACCGACCACGACAACATAATCCATAAGCGACAAGGAGATGCCGAATGCCTGTGCCGCAAACACGACAGCAACCCCCTGCATGATCGAGGTACCATCCATATTGATGGTCGCTCCAAGCGGGATCGTGAACGACGAAATCTTTTTTGAAACGCCGACTTTTTTATGCAGGGTTTCAATCGAAAGTGGAATGGTTGCATTGGATGTAGCCGTTGAAAAACCGAACGCCATAACCGGAAAGAACTTTTTAATAAAGCGGAATGGATTCAGTCCGGTAAAAAGTTTCAGCAGAATCTGATAAATACCAAAACACTGAAGCGCAAGCGCAACCAGCACTGCGATCATATATTTTGCGAGTGGAAGGAACGCACTGAAACCGATGTTCGCAAAGGTACGCGCGATCAGGCAAAAGACACCGATCGGAGCCAGATTCATGACCATCATCGTCATTTCCATCATAATATCGTTGAACTGGCTGAAGAAGTTCGTAACTGTATCTGCACGGTCGCCAAGTTTTGCCAGGATTACACCGACGATCAATGCAAAGACAATGACCTGAAGCATTTCGCCACTCGCCAGTGATTTAAAGGGGTTATCCGGGATGATATTGAGCAGCGTTTCCGCAAAAGAGGTCGCTTCCATATTCTCAACTGTCTGTCCACTCGTACTGATCGTGCTCATATCAAGTCCTATCCCGGGATTGATGATATTTCCAACGGTAATTGCGACCGTAACCGCTATCGCTGTCGTTGCAAGATAGAAGATGAGCGTACGTGCTCCGACTGTTCCCAGCTTTTTCGTATCGCCAATTGCCATACTTCCGCAGATGAGCGAGCAGAAGACAAGCGGAACAACGAGCATTTTCATCAGGCGGATAAAGCCCTGCCCAATCACGTAGAGGATTCCTTCTATTATAATGTCATTTTTAATTTTTCCGTCCGGGAGGAAATAGCAAAGGACAACGCCAAGTACCACGCCTGCAAGCAGTGCAGCGAAGATCCGGGTCGTGAGCCCCATTTTTTTCTTTTCTTTTATTTTGGTCATCCGCGCACCATCCTTTCTTCGATATATTCTTTCAGAGAATCCTTCCAGTGCGGCATGTCATAAACATCAATGATCCGAAGGATAAAATTGTCCAGAACCGCGTAAGCCGGACGTACTGCCGGCTGTTCCAGGGCAACAGAAGAAGCCTCTGTCAGCTGAAGCGTTTTTCCGGCAAGCTTCAGGACCTCCTTTGCCAGCTCATAGCGGCTGCAGCTTCCCTTGCAGGTCACATGATACGTGCCATATTCATTTGTCTCAATCAGATGGAGAATGATGCGCGCCAGGTCCTTTGCACTTGTCGGTGCTCCGATTTCCCCGACAGGTACCGCAAAAAGCTCCCGTTTTTCTGCTGCTTTCAGCACGCGGTTTACGAAATTATCTCCGTTTCCATACACCCAGCTGCTTCGGATAATAAAATGCTTATGTGTAAATTCCTTCACGTAATTCTCACCTGCACGCTTGGAACGTCCGTAAACGGTCTGTGGGTTCGTATCGTCAAACTCTGAATACGGATGATTTGCGATTCCATCAAATACATCATCTGTCGAGAGCTGCACAATTTTTGCGCCTACCTTGCTTGCAACAATGCTCAGATTCCTTGCCCCAAGTGCATTTACGCGGTACGCCAGCTCTGGATTTTTCTCACACAGCGCTGTATCTGTAATCGCTGCACAGTTAATGATGACATTCGGACGGTTGATATCGCCAAAATGAAGTACCTCATCCGTCTGTGTAATATCCAGTTCGTTTTTGTCTGTGTCAAACACTTCAATCTCCATCGGATCAAGCACTTCATTGATCGCAGTTCCGATCTGTCCGGAAGATCCGACAATCCATACTTTCAGCATTTCTTTCTGTCTCCTTTTCGATACATTTTTCTATGAACTTTTGCGAAAATGCCATCCATAGAGCACAGCTCCTGCAAAGAGGATGTGCGTACTTCCACTTTCGCTGTCTGTTCAAAAGAAAAGACGCTGATCTGCTCGGCGTCCTCATACCTGTCCAGTTTAACAAGAACAGAAGATGTCTGTCAAGCAGTCCCGGTAAAAATGGAAGATTTTTGTTTTCCCTTTTTTACCATGATATTTAGATCTTGACAAAGTTCATTAACTATATTAAAATACAACCGTAACAGATGTTAATAATTTTGTAATATTTATTCATTGAATTTTAGCAAAGCCCGAAAAATTCTTTTTTCGGGTGGAAGGAGTACATAGAACATGAGAAATTCCAAGAAAAGAACCCTGTGCATTCTGGCTGCCGCCAGCACCTCTCTTTTGATGAATATTCCTGCGATGGCTTCTGAAAATACCATCGCGCTGCAGTATCAGAAAGAAGATGCCTGGTCTCAGATCGCAATGACAAATGACGATGCCGTTACAACCGGAGTCAATATCAGAAGCGCAGCAAGTGAGAATAGTTCCGTAGTTGGATGCCTGTATTATGGCGGCGCTGCATGGGTCATCAATAAAGGGAATGAATGGACTGAAATCTATTCCGGTGGAATTACCGGTTTTGTTAAAAATGAGTATCTCGTTTATGGTGAAGATGCCCGTGGCCTTGCAGCGGCTTATGGAACAGAGGGTGTTACAACAACTTGGGATGACGTAAAGCTTTATTCAAAAGAAGACAGCAGTGCTTCCTCCATTCTTACCTCCCTCGACAGTGGTTCTTCCTATATCCTGACTCAGGATAACGGACACTGGCTTGAAGTTCAGAACGGAGCTGACAGCACCGCCTATGTATCCTCCGAAGATGTTTCCAGAGTCCTGCTGCTTGATACTGCCGTTCCTGTGAATGCTCAGAACGCAGCACCGGTTACTGCGGATACAGCAACCCAGCCGGATACGGACGCTTACGTAGAAGAAACTCAGCCAGCTACCGATGCTTATGTAGAAGAAACCCAGCCGGCTACCGATGCTTATGTAGAAGAAACCAAGCCGGCTACCGATGCTTATGTAGAAGAAACTCAGCCAGCTACCGATACTTATGTAGAAGAAACTCAGCCAGCTACCGATGCTTATGTAGAAGAAACTCAGCCAGCTACCGATACTTCCGGAGAAGAAACTCAGCCGGCTACCGATACTTCCGGAGATGGAAGCTACTATGATGCAGATACTGGCATTTCCTATGATGCATCTACCGGCCTCTATTATGATGCTGGTACCGGCACTTACTACGATGCATGGTGGAATCCGGTAAATCCGGATGGCACTTCCCAGACGGAAGCACCGGAGACCAGCGCACCGGAAACCGATGCATATCAGGAAGAAACTCAGCCGGATACGGAGCATACCGATGACGGAAGCTATTATGATGCAGATACTGGCATTTCGTACGACGCTTCCACCGGTCTTTACTATGATTCAGGCACAGGTACTTATTATGATGCATGGTGGAATCCGGTAAATCCGGACGGCACTTCCCAGACAGAAGCGCCGGAGACCAGCGTACCAGAAACCGAAACTCCGGAAACCCAAGCTCCGGAAACAGAAGCTCCGGCTCCATCAAATTCCGATGATGTCACACTGCTCGGTGCCCTGATCTACTGTGAGGCAGGAAACCAGAGTTATGAGGGAATGGTCGCCGTTGGTGCCGTCGTTATGAACCGTGTTTACAGTTCTTCTTTCCCAAATTCCATCAGTGAGGTTATTTATCAGAGCGGCCAGTTCACACCGGCTTACAGCGGAGCGCTCTCAAGCGCACTGGCAAGCGGTGTACCGAGCACCTGCTATCAGGCTGCAGCAGCTGCCATCGCCGGAGAAAACCCGGTCGGCAGTGCCCTTTACTTCAACACTGGTTCCGGAAAGGGAATCAAGATTGGTGCACATCAGTTCTATTAAATAAAAAACTTAAGTAAAGCGGATATTCGCAGTCTGCGTTCCAATCTCCCGGTTACGATCAGGTACCGGGAGATTTTTTCTTCTTTTTCGTATTGTACAACCATCTTTTTCGGAAAAACCTCATACTTTTATATGGAAGAAAGCATTTTTTTCAGGAAAGGAGCATATATGATTGCTGGAAACAACACAGACTGCCGCTGTAAAAATAATCGAGTGGCAGCCATTTATCATCACTTAAGAGAAGCAGATGCCCCTCTTGCCATGGGATACGTACCAGATCAGCATTGGGAGCATACCTTCGAACCCGCCAGAGGTTTAAAATGCGGAACCATTTTCCCGGAACTGCAAAAGCCATTCTGTGGAAGAGGAGGTGCATGGAAATGAACCGTATGAATAACGGCATGGGCTGCTGTATGATGCCTGCAAACGGATGCCTGACAGCAAAAAGAACTTCTGATTCCTCTGATGGCAGATGTCAGATGACAAGACAGAATCCGGGATCAGCAGAAGGAAGATGTCCAATGAATGGAAGAAACTCAAAACCATCGGAAAATTGTACTCATCCATTCCACTTCTCCGATACCGGACAGCGGCGTGAAGAAATTCCCTTTGACCTTCCGGTAGAAAATCGAAGAGCCCTTTTGAATTCTATTTATGAAGAAGGGTTTGCATCCTGCGAAGCAGTTCTTTACCTTGACACACATCCGAATGACACAGACGCAGGAAAGTATTTTCGCCTTCACAATCAACGTTATCAGATAGCCGTAAGAGAATACGGGCGACTGTACGGTCCCCTTACCATTGACACAGCCTCTGCCTCACCAACTGAAGCATGGAACTGGATGCAGCAGCCATGGCCATGGGAAGGAGGCGACTGTTAAATATGTGGAATTATGAAAAGCGTCTGGAATATCCGGTCAATATCAAAACACCAAACGCAAAGATCGCGCAGATCATTCTCTCACAATATGGTGGACCCTAGTGTAAGTACATATAACAAATCAGCCCTCGCGGGAATCGGAACAATACAGGTAAAATGTCAGGGTATTGCTTTTTCTGTCCCAGACGATTTTTTCCACAATCGATCGCATAAAATTCCCCTTCGTTTCATAATCAATCGAATCACTTTTTATAATGTCGTATACAGTCCGGATCTTCTCAAGCATTTCAGCCTTGTGCTGTTCTGGATCAGAATCAACCTTTTTCGCTTCCGACTCCCTGATCAGATCAGCGATCCGAGCAGCCTCTGCTTCCAACCGTCTCTTATTTTCACGGTATTCGTCAAGGGAATCGATCCCGGCTTCATAAGCTTCCCGGATTCGGTGCTGTCTCTGATCAATTTTTTCCAGCTCTTTTTCATAAACAGATTTCTCCCCCGGAAGATCTGAGATATTTTCCGGCACACGATACGAAAAAGAAAAATCAGCACCTCCAAGAAGCTGCTCAAAATATTCAAGGACTCCATTTTCAAGCTGGCGCTCATTAATCGTATTTGAGCCATCGTGCATTCCTTTTGCGTATCTCCAGCAATTGAAATAAGGGTATTTTTGAGACCGGCTGTACGCGAGCGATGCGCCGCAAATGGAGCACCTGACAAGACCGGACAGCCAGTGTACACACCCCGAAAGTTCCCGGCGGTTTTTAGGCCGATAAGTGGCATCCAGCCGATCATTTGCCCCCTTAAAGAGTTCCTGGCTGATAAACGTCTCATGTACACCATCCCGCTCAATGCCACTCCACACTACTTTCCCTACGTAGAATCGATTTCGGAGAATTATATTGACATTTCTCCTTTCAAATCGATTCCCGCGTTTGGTTAACAGCTTCTTTTCATTAAGTTTTCGGGCAATTGCTCCCATGCTCTTATTGTGATTCACATATTGATCAAAAATATATTTGACGATTTCTGCCTCCTCCGGAACGACAACAAACGGCTGCCCCGGAGCAGGAGAGGCATAGCCGAGCGATGGTGTCGCCTGATATCCGCCGCGCATGGCCTTTTCCGTCATTCCTCTTTTGACTTCCTGCGAAAGATTGATAGAATAATACTCGTCCATCCATTCGATGATCCGTTCGATTAAGCCACCAAATGGTCCATCGATGAGTGGTTCTGTGATGCTCACCACATCGATGCCGTGCTGCTTTTTGAGCATAGACTTGTAGACGATCGATTCCTCCTGATTCCGGGCAAACCGGCTGAACTTCCAGACGAGGATCAAAGAGAACGGCGGCTCATCCGCTTTAGCGATGCTGATCATCTTCTGAAACTCCGGTCTCTTGTCTGCCTTACGGCCGGAGATGCCGTTCTCCACAAAGATATACTCCGGAGAGATAAAAATATTGTGAGCCTTTGCATAATCAAGCAGCAGCCGTTTCTGCGCGTCTGGTGACAGCTCTTCCTGCTTGTCAGTGCTCACACGGATATATAACGCGCCATAACGCATTTCGTCCATAAAAACACCTTCCTCTCTTAAAAATATGAAAAAAGAGTATAAAAAATACACCCTGTACAAAGCGAAGAGGTGTGTGGTATAATCTTCTTGTTCAGGGAAGATTTTACACAGGCCTCGCCTGTACAGAATCTATGCAAAACCGTTCGGTGTTACCAGCACCGGGCGGTTTTTGCTATGTAGTTGTTTTTCTCTCTTGCAGCCGTTCCGAGAATTCCTGATCGGTTATCCGGCCAGCGTTATAATCTTTAATCAGGCTTTGCAAGAATTTCTGATCAGATGCTGACAGAGAATAAAAACCTGCCAAAAATATTTCTTTTTCACTCATCTTTCTTTCCTCTTATCAGGATAACAATAATATATCCAACGCAGTATACTACAAGCGGCAAAAGTGATCCAAACACTGCTCCGAGGATTGCAGCGCAAATACATCCGGCAATAAAAGATGGATGGAAGTAAAGTCTCATAAAAGCGGCTTTTGTACATGGATTAAGAAGCACGCGGATCAGAAGCACGATCGCACAAACAGAAGCCCATACGCTCCACACGATCAGATCTCCGTAAGCACCTCCAAACGTTGAAAATCCTATTACGGCAGCCAGCGCAAACAATATTACACAAGCAACATCCCCGCCTTCTTTTTTTCGGGAGACTATTGATACGATACCAGCTGCAAGGATAAGCCCAGCGGAAAATAACCCTGCAACTCCGCTGTAGCCGCCAACCACAAGTGCCTCATATGCCATTGAAACAAATGACTGAAAAATCATATAAGCAGCAATTACTATTGATAATATTCCTGACACTAATTTCCAAGTTTTCATAACTATACACTTCCCCTTTTCATAGTAATTCTTTTTTCGAAAATAATATTTACATGCAAATATCGCTGGAGAAAATCAGATCCGACAGAAATCTCACGATCACTATCATCAGATGAATTCCACCACTGCAAGCCCAGGCTCAAAATACACCACATAATTATCGACGCAGCAGCAGCGACCGTACTTACTGTGGTATGCATTTATTGAATCATGGAAAAACTCTTCGGTCACCCCCAGAAACTCAGCTGCTTCATACTGACTGCGGCAACCATGTTTCCATGCGTTGACGATACCGATCAGGCCGATCTGTTTGTTGTAAGCCCACATCCGTGCCCGAAATTCCTGCTTGCGATTTTCAACCTTGCTCTGATCAAGGATATTTCCGGAGGTTGTATAATGGTGGCCAAGCTCTTCAGCGAGGACGCAGGCTTTTTCAACCTGAGTGTCGAGTCCCTGATGGATCGCAATCCGGTTTTTATAAATACGCCCGCCGTATCCCGGAATATCTTTTTCTTTTACAATAAGATTTTCTTTATCGGAAATATTTAAAAGTTCTTCATAAGTCATCTCTGTTTACACCTTCCCTTTCGGGAATATTTTAAATTAAATTCCCAATTCTTTCATTAAATCAGCTTGTGAAATAGCTGGCTGATATTCCGGATCACCAGACTCATAAGCTTTCAGGATTTCCAGCTCATCCGGATCCGGCTCAACTTCCTCAGCGTTGTTTAAAATGAAAGTTCCTTGAATCAGCTCCCACACTTTCTGCGCGTCCTTTTCATTCATGATAGTGACCGCACCGATGATTCTTTCCTTTACATTTGACATATAAAATCACACTCCTTTATAAATTTGACCACGGTTACCAATATCTATGATATCTATAATAATTCCATTTACATCAAAAATTACTCGAAAATCACCAACACGAAGACGGTACCCATCAATTCCTTGCAATTTTTTAATATCACCTTCCATAGGAAGTTTGCTGATTGCAATAACTAACCGTTTACGTGTAGGAACATCTTGTTTTTTCAAAAATTTTTCGGCTTTTTTAGAATATATAATTTGAAACATGGTTTAAGAATCTCCTTATTCCCATTCACTTGGATCTTTCATAATATCATCAGCATGCTTTTTCTGCTCGGATGAAGCATTCATGTCATGTGCAGCAGCAACCTCGTATACTTCGTCTTCCATCTGCTGGGTGGAGAGAAGGGTTCTTGTGTAAGAGCTGACCTTTTTCTTGTTTACGTCATTCAAATCGCGGTAAGTCAACACAAGCTCGGCTTCTGGCTGCGTTTCACAATGGACATTGTAGAGCGTTATAGTTGCGGAGGGCTTTTCGGAGACCCTTTCAGAGACCCTTTCCATGGGAACATTTGCCCCCATGAGCCATGCTTCATTTACGTCTAAAGCTTTAGCTATTAGATAAATATTATTTTGTTTTGGAACATAACGACCGGAAATATAGGAACTAAGAGCACCTTTACTAATTCCAGTCTTCTCAACTAAATCAATTTGCTTATATCCCCGAAGATTCATTCCTTCTTGAATGCGTTGTGAAGTCGTACTCATTATATATACCTCCTTATAGGATGATAATAGCATAAATGTTTAGAAAACGCAACAATAATATATTGTTCCAAGATAAAAAGTTTAGATATCTAAAAATACAAGTTGACAAACGTAAGTAGGTGTGATAGCATACAGATAGTTTAGATAGCTAAACAATTAAGTACAGAGGGGATGGTGAGGATATGGACTGGAAATACGATAAGCTTAGAGGACGCATTAAAGAAATGTGCGGGACACAAGATGCTTTTGCCGAGAAGCTTGGGATAGGAAGAGTTTCCTTGAGTCAACGACTGAATAATCAATTGGAATTTTCACAAGACGAGATCTTCAGATCCTGTGATATCTTAAATATAGATTTTTCAGATCTTCCTGCATATTTTTTTACAAAAAATGTTTAGATAACTAAACTGTAAAAACTACAGACAGAGAAAGAGAGGTGAGAGGATGAGTGAAGTAGATAAGACGATATTTGAGTTGTGTAACTGGATTCAGAAAAAACTTCAATTGGGAGACGTGAAGGAAGTTCCGAAAATGGTGAAAGCTCTGGCGGAGCTTTTGTCCGTCAGAACCCACCATTAATAACATCAAAAGTTTTTGTCAAGATTGGCAACAAGAGTATTGAAAAACTCTGCAATTTCTTTTGCTGTTTCTTTTGGATCATCATGCTTTTTGATCAGATTATTTTGCATGGCGATTTCGGTAAAAGACTTTGCGTACTGATATCTGTCAGTAAATGCAGGGATATCTTCCATTATGGACTTTCTCCTTTCTTCCATACTCGGGCATGCCAGTGCCCTGTGATTAAAGGATAGGAGTGAAGTAGAGAAAAGTCAATAATCCAAAGTAAAAGAATCGGTATATTTCACAGACAGAGAAAGAAAGCGAGGCTGAATGAGCGAATTAGTATACCTGAAAAATGAAGAAGCGGTCTGCGATAGTTTACAGGTGGCGGAAAAGTTCAGGAAGAGACACGCAGATGTAATTAGATCTGTTGAAAATTTGATAAAAAACGACTCAACGCAAAATTGCGTTCGTTGTTTTAAAAAGTCAAACTATAAAGATGCAAAAGGCGAGCAGCGCCCAATGTACATAATGAACCGAGATGGTTTTACATTTTTGGTTATGGGATTCACTGGAAAAGAAGCTATGGAATGGAAATGGCAGTACATCAAAGCATTTAATCAGATGGAAAACATCATCCACGAGAAATCCACACAGACCTGGATTGAAACCAGAGCCGCAGGAAAACTTACCAGAAAAGCAGAAACCGACACCATCCACAAACTTGTCGAATACGCAAAAGAACAGGGAAGCAGCCATGCAGAAATGCTTTATATGACTTATTCCAAGCTTGCAAATAAAATGGCAGGAATCAGTAAGAGAGATGAAGCAACAGTAATACAGCTTAACAACCTGTCTTTAATGGAGCATATTCTTTTGCATGAGATCGATCTCGGAATCATGCAGGGAACACATTACAAGGATATCTACAGGAACTGCAAAAAGCGGCTGGAGATGCTTAAAGATATTGCATATCTGGAAAGTGCATAGAAAGAACCTGTATCATTCACAGACAGAGAAAGAGGTGGAAAAATGAAAGCGCTCTATTTGATCGCTAGGGAATTGAGAGCCATACGAAAAGAGCTCTGAGAAAGGAGTTGAAACATGCGCAGAGAAAAAAAGACAATCATTGTTTCCGTCAGCAGGGAACTGACCCGGGAAGAGATTAGAAACTTTGAGAAAGAGCATCCGGGATATCGGCTGAGCTTCTGGCTGCGGCATCCAAACTTCCCATTGTGGTTTTCAATAGGAAGTCTGATCGCCTCGATCGCTGTTTTGGTGTTATCGATTGTAATGCCTATAATCCGTATAGTTTTGTGAAATAAACCTGAAAAAACGGTGACAGCACAATGGATAGGGCTGAAACAATAAGAGCAAGAATCGAAATGATAATTGGAATTCTGTGGTAACGGTTTGAAATTTTACGGCTATATAAGTAGGCTTTCCCTGATTCGGTAATTTGGCAATATGCGTGTTTGCATGAAGGCTTTGTGTACTGAACAACGTATTTCTTGGAACACAAATATATGACCATATTCGCTTCAGCAGGAGAATACATATATTCTTTCAATCGTCATATCTTCCGCAGAAATCGAAGTTGCTCTTTGGAACATTCATTTTCCATTTATTTCTCCTTTCTTTTGTACTCGGCTCTGGCGGGATCCTGTAAATAAAGAATAGGAGCGTGGAGGAGAAAAGTCAACAAAAGAACTCGGTCAAGCACGACTGAATAGCTTAAAAGAGGGGTGGTGGAATGAAAGAATTAAATATAGTAAGCATGATCAAGGTCAACGGGGAATGGGTGGAGCAGAGCACTCTGCCCAAACACATAGCCGATACATTGATCAGGAATACAATCATAAAGGCCGCAAAGCAGATCGGCTTTGAAGAAACAACAAAAAAGGACAAGAAAACGGCATAGTGGAGAACTGACATGGAAAAAAACATATTTTTACACGGCGCTGCTGCGCTGGCCACAGTGGTGTTGTACAAGCTTTTGGGCGGTGAGGACACCACGTGGGTGGCAGCAGTAGTGTGCATGTACCTCTGGTGGCTGGTGACGCTGGCTGCTGTGGAAGGATGGATGAAAGAGAGGAGGGAGAAACGGTATGGGAGATATGAGAGAAATAAGCCCGGATCCGGTAGAACTGAAAGTAAAGCCAGCTGATGTGGAAGACTTGAAGATTCTGAAAGTACAGATCGCAGTGGATGGATCATTCGCGAACGGCGTACGGTTTGGAATAGAGCTGGCATTAAGAATTTTGAAACTGGAGGATGATCTGTAATGTTGGAAAGACATGATATTGAGCGCTATGAGCGCAACGCGAAGCAAATCCTGTCCGCGATCGACCGCGGCCGGGTGCCGGTGGACTGGGCGGCAAGAGCCGGAACTGATCCAGGAGATCGCGCGGGAGCTGATCCGGATTGACCGGGAAGCGGCAGGAGAATAAAAAACGCCCTGAAGAGCGGCAACTCAGTCAGGGCATAACAAAACAATCTCATCCATATTATACGGTAAAACAGGAGGAATATCAAGATGAGCATGAAGATTAATCGTCTGGAAATTGAAAATGTAAAACGCATCAAGGCTGTAAAGGTGACGCCGAAAGAAAGCGGTCTGACAATCATCGGCGGTAACAACAATCAGGGCAAGACATCTGTTCTGGATGCAATCGCCTGGGCACTGGGTGGAGACCGGTACCGCCCGTCAGAAGCACAGCGGGAAGGATCGGTAATCCCTCCGCAGCTGCACATCGTTATGAACAACGGTCTTGTTGTTGAGCGGAAAGGGAAAAACAGTAACTTAAAAGTTACGGATCCAACCGGTACAAAGGCAGGGCAGCAGCTCCTGAATGAATTTATCAGCCAGCTGGCTCTGGATCTCCCACATTTCATGGAAGCACCTGGACGTGAAAAAGCACGTATTTTGCTGCAGATCATAGGTGTGGAAACAGACCTGGAAGAACTGGATAAGAAAGAGAAGGAACTGTACAATGAGCGACTGTACATAGGGCGTGTGGCAGATCAGAAGATAAAATATGCCAAAGAGCAGACCTATTATCCGGATACGCCGCTTGACCTGGTGTCCCCAACGGAACTGATCAAGCGGCAGCAGGAGATTCTCGCGCAAAATGGGGAAAATCAGCGCAAACGTGAGAACTTGCATCGCCTCGAACAGGAATACCAGAGTATCAATAATGAACTGGCGAATCTTTTGCAGAAGCAGCAGCGTCTTGAAGCGGATCTGAACATTGCCCGGATGTCGGCACAGGATTTGGAGGACGAATCGACGGCAGAACTGGAAGCCAGCATTGCTAATATCGAGGAAATTAATCGGAAAGTGCGGGCAAACCTGGACAAAGAAAAAGCGGAAGAAGATGCAAAATCCTATCAGCAGCAGTATGCCGATTATACAAAAAAACTGGATGACGTCCGGGAGCAGAAGGCCCAGCTGCTTATGACTGCGGAACTTCCGCTGCCGGAATTATCGGTAAAGGATGGGGAACTGGTTTATAAGGGGCAGAAGTGGGACAACATGTCCGGATCCGAGCGGCTGATGGTGTCCACAGCTATTGTCCGGAAGCTGAATCCGAATTGTGGTTTTGTGCTGCTGGACAAGCTTGAACAGATGGATATGCAAACCCTGCAGGAGTTTGGCAGCTGGCTGGAGGCAGAAGGGCTGCAGGCAATCGCTACACGGGTCAGCACCGGGGATGAGTGCTCAATCATTATCGAGGACGGATATGTGGTCGGTCAGGAACATCCGGAAATGAACAAGCCTAAATCTTGGAAAGCAGGTGAATTTTAATGAGAATCATAAAGGGAAAGTTGCCGAGTGCAAAAAAAGTAGTCATTTACGGGCCGGAAGGTATTGGCAAGTCAACATTTGCCAGTAAATTTCCGGATCCGGTATTTATTGATACGGAAGGATCCACAAAGGACATGGATGTGGCGCGGTTTGAAAAAGCCTCAAGCTGGCAGATGCTGACAGACCAGATCCGGTACGTCCGTTCTACCCCAGGCATATGCAAAACACTTGTGATTGATACGGCGGATTGGGCAGAGCAGATGTGCGTGGAAGATCTGTGTGCCAGAAATGGAAAAAAGGGCATCGAGGATTTTGGCTATGGAAATGGCTATGTGTATGCGAAAGAAGAATTTGGCCGGTTCCTGAACCTGCTTTCTGAGGTGGTTGACGCCGGAATCAATGTCGTGATCACAGCACATTCGCAGATCCGGAAGTTTGAACAGCCGGATGAGCTCGGCGCTTATGACCGCTATGAACTGAAGCTTGGAAAGAAAACGCAGTCGCAGACTTCGCCGCTTCTGAAGGAATGGGCCGATATGGTGCTGTTTGCAAATTATAAGACGCTGGCTGTCTCAGTGGATGACAAGGGGAAAAAACATAAGGCGCAGGGCGGGCGCCGTGTCATGTATACCAGTCACCATCCGTGCTGGGATGCAAAGAACCGGTATGGGCTTCCGGAGGAGGTGCCATTTGACTATGATTCCATCCGTTCTATTATCGAGGGATCGGAAACTGCAGAACAGCCGGCAGAAGAACAGCCAAAACCGAAAATTGAGCAGCCGGTAAAGACAGCGCCGCCGGCAGCACCAACCAGTACCACAGCGGGCACACCTTCGCCCGCACCGCAGACAGCCCCAACGCAGGGAATAAAACCGTCGGAAACGCCCGGCAAACAGCCGGCAGATAAACCACGCGTACGGGCAGAGCCCTATCAGCAGTCGTTTGTATTTACACCGGATGAACGGATTCCAAAGAAGCTGAGAGATCTCATGATTGAAAACACGGTTACTGAGGATGAAATCCGGCAGGTGTGTGAAGCCAGGGGATATGTTCCACTTGAGACACCTCTGTGGGAATACGACAAGGTGAATCCCGGCATTATCGATGGCCTGCTGGTAGCATCGTGGCCGCAGGTTTACACAGCAGTAAAGAGCGCAAGAGAAAAAATGGAAATTCCATTTGATGTATAAGGAGGATATGAATTATGGCAGAGACAGAAGGCAGAGAGTTAGGATGGGAAGATACGATCTCAAAGGATTCCAGTGAGTTTGAACCGATTCCGGAAGGGGATTATGATTTTACGATTGAAAAATATAAGCGGGCAAGATCACAGGGCAAAGGCAAACTCCCACCGTGCAACATGGCTGTCGTATACTTCCGTATCTCTGATCGTGATCGTGAAGTTGTGATCAGAGAGAATTTCATTCTGCACAGTTCCCTTGAATGGAAGCTTTCGGAACTGTTCCGAGGCATCGGTGCAAAGAAAGAGGGCGAAGAGGTCCGCATGAATTGGAACCTGCTGCCGGGAGCCACCGGAAGAGCACAGGTGTCACTGGATCCGGACCGCAATGACCCGTCGAAAAAGTACAACCATATCAAGAAGATCTACCCAAAGGAAATCAAAAAATTTGAGGCGGGTAAATTCTAGGAGGCGTCACGATGGAATTAAGACCCTATCAGGAAGAAGCAAAGCAGGCAGTTTTCGCCCAGTGGGAAGGCAGCGTCAACCGGACGCTGCTTGTCCTTCCAACCGGCTGCGGAAAAACAATCGTGTTCGCAAAGATTGCAGAGGAATGTGTATGCCAGGGCAAACGGGTACTGATCCTTGCGCACCGTGGTGAGCTGCTTGATCAGGCTGCAGATAAGATCAGAAAATCAACGGGCCTTGGCTGTGCGCTTGAAAAAGCAGAATCCTCCTGCATTGGAAGCTGGTTCCGGATTGTGGTCGGGTCAGTACAGACAATGATGCGCGAGAAGCGGCTTGGTCAGTTTTCGGATGATTATTTTGACACAATAATCATCGATGAGGCGCACCACTGCATTTCTGACAGCTATCAGCGTGTGCTAAAGCATTTCCCAGAAGCAGAAGTGCTTGGTGTCACAGCAACACCGGACCGGGGCGATATGCGGGATATGGGTGAATACTTTGAAAGCATTGCTTACGAATATACACTTCAAAAAGCGATCAAAGAAGGGTACCTCTCGCCAATCCGCGCACTGACGCTTCCACTTAAAATGGATCTGACCGGTGTCGGTATTAGTGCCGGCGATTTTAAGGCAGGAGATCTTGGTACGGCTCTTGATCCGTATCTGGACCAGATCGCAGAAGAAATGAAAAATTACTGCGCAGACCGCAAAACAGTTGTTTTTCTGCCTCTTGTTAAGACTTCTCAGAAATTTCGGGATGTTTTATGCGAACATGGATTTCGGGCTGCTGAGGTAAACGGCGAAAGTTCAGACCGGACAGAGATCCTGCAGGCGTTTGACCGGGGCGATTATAACGTCCTGTGTAACTCCATGCTGCTGACAGAAGGCTGGGACTGCCCGTCTGTAGACTGCGTGGTAGTATTGCGGCCAACGAAAGTCCGCAGCTTGTACAGTCAGATGGTGGGGCGTGGAACACGTCTCTTCCCTGGAAAGGACCATTTACTGCTATTGGATTTCCTTTGGCATACAGAGCGGCATGAACTGTGCCATCCGGCGAGCCTGATCTGCGAAAATGCGGAAGTAGCGCAGAAGATGACTGAAAATCTGGAAAAAGAGGCTGGGTTTGCTATTGACATTGAAGAGGCAGAAAAGGCCGCTTCTGAGGATGTAGTAGCACAGCGAGAAGAAGCTCTTGCAAAGCAACTCGCAGAAATGAAAAAACGGAAGAAAAAACTTGTGGACCCACTGCAGTTCGAAATGTCGATCCAGGCGGAAGATCTGTCCGGCTATGTCCCGTCATTTGGCTGGGAGATGGCACCACCATCTGACAAGCAGATAAGTTCACTTGAAAAACTTGGAATCTCTGCTGATCAGATCGACAATGCAGGAAAGGCCGCAAAACTTCTCGACCGGCTGGATAAACGCAGAACAGAAGGGCTTACCACCCCGAAGCAGATCCGTTTTCTGGAAAGCAAAGGCTTTCAACATGTCGGAACATGGCAGTTTGAAACTGCAAAAAATATGATTGATCGCATCGCGGCTGCGGGCTGGCGGATTCCGCAGGGAATTATACCGCAGGAATATAAAGGAGCATAACAATGGAGCAGAGGACAAGCCTGACGGAAATCATAGAATATATTAATCCGGGTGATCTGAGCTATCAGGAATGGATCAATGTCGGGATGGCACTAAAACAGGAAGGCTATTCTGTGCATGTATGGGATCAGTGGAGCCAGAAAGATATTAGCCGGTATCATGCAAGAGAGTGTGAGAAAAAATGGAAAAGCTTTTCCGGATCCGCTTCCCCGGTGACTGGCGGGACAATTGTCCAGATGGCAATAGAACGGGGGTGGGTGCCGGAAAAGGGGCACGAACTGGACTGGAATGACAGTATACAGATGGACAGCGACCGGGTAGTTGTAGACGCAAACTGGGTGGAAGGAAAAGAAGTGCAGGAGCCTCAGAATTGGGATCCGGCAGCACAGCTGATCAAATACCTTGAAACCCTGTTTGAAGCCGGGGAGAATGTCGGCTACGTAACTGGCAGTTGGGAAAAAACGGATGAGAAAGGCACACGTTGGCTTCCGCAAAAAGGTTCCTGGGACCGGACAGCCGGACAGCTGATCGAGCAGCTGAATAACTGCAAAGGTGATATTGGTGCAGTGTTTGGTGATTACAATCCGGAAGCCGGTGCGTGGATCCGCTTCAATCCGCTCGATGGAAATGGCTGCAAAAATGAAAATGTAACAGAGTACCGGTATGCATTAGTTGAGTCAGATCATATGGACATCGAACAGCAGAATGCACTCCTGCGAGAGTTGGAGTTGCCAATCGCATGCCTGGTGCATTCCGGAAAGAAAAGCCTGCATGCGATTGTGCGTGTTGACGCAGCGGATTTTGCAGAATACCGAAAACGCGTAGACTACCTATATGAAGTCTGCAAAAAAAACGGTATCGATGTGGACACACAAAACAAAAATCCTTCAAGACTGTCAAGGATGCCAGGCGTGGAACGTAACGGGAAAAAGCAGTTCCTTGTCGACACGAATATTGGCAAGCAGTCCTGGAATGAATGGTATGAATGGATTGAAGGCATAAATGATGACCTGCCTGAGCCAGAGGGGCTGGAGAGTGTATGGAATGATATGCCAGAACTGTCCCCGTGCCTGATCGATGGCGTATTACGTAAAGGGCATAAGATGTTGATTTCCGGTCCGTCAAAAGCAGGAAAATCATTTCTGCAGATTGAGTTATGTATTGCGATTGCGGAAGGGCAGAAATGGCTGCAGTGGCAGTGTGCGCAGGGAAGAATCCTTTATGTGAACCTTGAACTGGATCGCGCAAGCTGTCTGCACCGTTTTAAGGATGTCTATACATCGCTTGGATTGTTGCCTAATAATTTGAAAAATATCGATATATGGAATCTGCGGGGTAAATCTGTGCCCATGGATAAGCTGGCCCCAAAGCTGATCAGACGGGCTGCAAAGAAGGATTATGTAGCGATTATTATCGATCCTATATATAAGGTCATTACCGGTGACGAGAACAGTGCAGACCAGATGGCAAACTTCTGTAATCAGTTTGATAAGATCTGTGCAGAACTTGGCTGTGCAACTATCTACTGTCATCATCACAGTAAAGGAAGCCAGGGAGGGAAGAAATCCATGGACCGGGCATCAGGATCCGGTGTGTTTGCCCGTGATCCGGATGCATTACTGGATCTGATTGAGCTGGAAACGACAGAAGATCTGATTAAGCAAGAAGAAAATAAGGCAGTGTGCAAAGCCTGCAGGTTGTATCTGGACGCACATTTCGAATGGCAGGACGACCTTTCCCAAGACGATTTGCTCAGTAGTAAGCAGATGCTGGATTATTGCCGGGAGAAGCTCAGCAGATGGAATATGAACGCTCTGGAGCGGCAGATAGAGGAAGCAAAAGAGAAGGTACGGAACCTTACCGCCTGGCGCATTGAGGGGACGCTGCGCGAGTTTCAGAAGTTTAAACCGGTTAATTTATGGTTTGACTATCCGATACACCAAATCGACGAGGTAGGATGCTTAAGTGACATTCAGCCGGATATAGAAAAGCCAATGTGGCAAAAGGGAAAAGAGTCTAGGAAGAAACAAAGCGAAAACGCCAGAAGCGCAAAAAAAGCAAAATATAAAATGGCAATAGAAAGTTTTAAGTTTGAACATGACGATAAATACCCGACCGTAAAAGAGTTATATGAGGTTTTAAAAGCAGATGCAGAAGCAACTGGGGAACGGTTCCCAGAAGAAAAAACGGTTCGAAATTCTCTGAAAGAGATCGGATATATGGTAGATAAAGACACCCATTGCATTTGCCCGTTACCCGAAAATCTCCAGGTCGCGGGCAATGCCTGACATTCCCGTCACCAAGGTCGCGGGCATCGCTGTTTTTGCCTGCTACCAAGGTTACGGGCATCGGGCATATATTCCCGTCACCAAGGTCGCGGGCATCGCGGGAATGCCTGCCCGTGACCTATATATACTACGTATATATACACGGGAATCGGGCAAGCCCTCTGTACGGGTTATGCCCACCCTAAGTGTGGGGCGATTGAGTACGCCCCCACAACGGGTTAGGAGCATACCCGTCCAGTACAGTCGCGGAGGAAAGGAAGGATGAAAATGAAAACTGAATTTTTTATGGCGATGATACCGCCGACCGCAACGCATCAGGAAAAGAAAGTTAAGATGGTCAATAATAAGCCCGTCTTCTACGAAGCTGACGAATTAAAAACAGCCAGACAGAAATTACTTGCACATCTGAGCCGTTATGCGCCAAAGCAGCCATATGACTGTGGTGTAAGGTTGGTCACAAAGTGGTGCTTTCCTCGTGGCAAATATTTGGATGGCTCCTACAAGCTCTCAGCGCCTGATACAGACAATTTGCAGAAGCTTTTGAAAGATTGCATGACGAAAGCAAAATATTGGACAGATGACGCTCTGGTGGCGTCTGAGATTGTTGAAAAGTTTTGGGCTGAACGTCCTGGAATTTATATCCGGATCGAGGAGCTGTAATGGCAGATGATTATTGGTGCCTGATCTGCTGGAAAATCATACTGGCTTGCTGGAAACTGTTTAAAAGACACTGCAAAGAACAGCCAGTTGATTGGCAGGCAGTCCATGACGAGGCGGTAGCGATCCGTGAAAAATATCCGACCAGGCTGTGCGAGGAGCTGCTGATCGCAGTCGTGGCAGAGTTGGAACGGTACAGAGGAGGATGAAAGATGAGCAAATCAAGATTTTCAAAAACAAAATCAGCAGGCCTGCTTTGCGGGATGTCGCGCTGCAAAGATTACAAGTTTTCGCAGACCGGCGCAGGCTGAGAACCGGCAGATGAGACGGCTCAGAAAGAAAAAGTAAATCACAGAAAGGAGACGGAGCTTCCCGGGAAGATGCGCATCGGCTCCTTGAAGAAAAATGAAAACAACATGGCTTGACAAATATTGTAATTCATGTGGAGAACAATTAAACAGCTGGGACGCTCGGCTGTCTAAAACACTAGCGTACAGACTTCCGTGCTGCGAGCGATGTATTGCGAAAGAATACGGCAAAACCGTGGATGAACTTCGAGACGTGATGGAAAATTTCTATGGGATGCGTCCGTGCCAGGGGATCTGAGGTGCTGAAGATGAGAGAATATAATTTGCTCACAAAGAAGCTTCTGGCCGAGGGTTACACAGAGGAAAACTATCCGGATTATGTGCAGATCGCTGGCGGGCGCTACGGGGAAAACCCGTTACAAAATATCTACGGCGGATTTCAGTACAAAAAGGAATTCCGGAGAAAGCTGGTGTTTTCTACCGGATGCGGACTGCTAGTAAATGGTTCGAGATTTATAGGCAGCATGGGATATATGGGAATCGAATGGATGCCCGAAAACAATAATCCTACGATATGCTGTCCGTATCGGAAAGATGCGTGCGATCTCAGGAACCAGATACTCGGTGACGCGAGGGGAGGAGGCTTATCGAAACTATTTTTTTGCGATTGCCATCTTACCAGTGAGGCGTATGAGTATGAGAAGAGCCTGGAAAAGGTATTACACGATGAGGATGTAAAAAAGAGAGAAAAACTTGAAGCATTTTCAAAAAGAGTAAATGGCCACGTATGCATGTGGCATACGCGCTGGAATGACTGGACTGGCAAATGGGAGCAGCATTACGATCCGATCCACTGTTCACACGTTTGCGTGAACAGTGGGAAAAATTGCGACTTGACAGGAAAAACTGTGAGCACAAAGAAAGGAAATGTGTTCTACGATGTGAGGATATCGTACATCAGGGATGATGACACTATTTTTTCCGGGCAAGAAGTCGTACGAATAAATAAAGGCGTCAAATTGCTCAAGAGTCCTACATCGATTACGATCTGCGAACAGATTGTAAAAAGATGTCAAGAGGATATCAAGAAAAAAGAGCGCGACAAATACGGTATGAAAATTGCCCTGTCTGGATGGAAAGTAGAAATTATGAATATTCGGGCAGAACAGAGAGAGAGCCGAGATTTGATGCAAGATTTGCAGGACATTAGTGAAGGCATAGAAGTAGTTCATGTGTCAGATAAAGAAAAACTGATAAAAGAGCAGAAAAAAGACAAACGGCAAACGGCGGCAGAAAAACGCATTCAAAAACTTGAAAAGAAACTGGTGGATATCGGCTATGAGAATTTGCCGAAGACAAGTCTTGACCGGACACACGCAGATAAATGGTTTGGCCCAGACAGGCTCGAAGAGCTTGCGGAGCTGCGGAAGCTGAAGCTGAAAGAAGAGCAGGAGCGACCGGTGCAATTGAGCCTATTCGATATGATAAAGGAGGAATGAAGATGAATAGCAGAGAAGCAGAAGAGAGATTGCAATACATGCTGAAACGTTGCGACGCGGATGGCTACTGCAAGTATTACACAAAAGAGAAGGGCTGCGATGGCTGCTGCGAGGCAGTGCGGATTGCGGTGAGGGAGCTGAAAATGGAAGAAGAGAGCTTTCCTGTCATTGGAGGTGGAGCGATTCCATGGAAATTTATAGAGCCGCATGACCCCTGGGCAATAAAAAACCACGGGCAAACGCTTGAACGGCTCGCACAACGTGGAGGCATGTCATGGGAAGAGATACTGGCAGTTATTAGACACAAAAAAGATCTGGAAGATGATATTGGCGAAAGAGCCGCAAGCTACGCAGTATTGGAGGAGGTAGAGGAATTTAGAAACAGACAGAAACGGCGCTGGATCCCGATCACAGAGCGGGTTCCGGATGATGACCGGTACATCATGCTGTCGTTTGCAAACAATTATCCACTGTTAGCGATCGGAAGATACGAGGGTGGCGCATTCTACGAGGGAGATTGCGATGAGCCGTGCAGCCGGTATGGGTTTTCCGTAAACGCCTGGATGGAATTGCCAGAAGCATATAGAAGGGAGGCACTGGAATGAAGCGAGAAGAGCACGGACGCAAGCATATGACCAAGGAGCAGCTCCGATCGGTGTTAGCAGGTATTGATGCAGCTGCGGAAAAGGATATACCGGACTCGGCCAGGAGGCAGATGGCGCACCGGCCGTACCAGAAGAGAGGAGTGACAGCAGAGGGAGATGACAAAGGAAAGGCTGGAGGGGTATAGGAGCTGCAAGGAGGAAATCAATGAATTGCGGTATAGGATTGAATGCGTCAAAAATGACGATAACATGATCGGGAATGATACGATATTCGATTACCGCACCGGTTACCCACGACCACAGGCAGTGGTTGGGTATGATTATGAAAAAGAGGCACGTCTGACAGCACGCTACTTGTCTAGAATTGATAAGCTGAAAACAGAGTGTACAGAAGTGGAAGAGTGGATTGAAGCAATCTCGGACAGCCTGACGCGGCGAATCTTCCGGATGTATTACATTTACGGAGTACGGCAGAGTGTAATTGCGCAGCGGGTACATCTCAGCCAGTCAAAAGTCAGTGAAAAAATTTCTGGATTTTTGAAATCGGGATAAAAAGGATAAAAAAGTGTGTTAGAATTGACAATAGAGAAACCAGATGAGTAGCAACTTTTCAGTTTTTTCTCCTTGCGCCGCAGTCGGCAGCTGCGGCGATTCCAGAACGTCTCTCAACGCGGGAGAGAGCATGAGCCGTAAAAGCGAGCCGCCGGTTCGAATCCGGGCGTTCTGATTGCATTACAATACCTCTTTTTTGATGCGCTCCGTAGAAATGCGGGGCGTTTTGTAGTACTTGACAAAAAGATGATTTGTGATTATGATAAACACCTAATATTTTTGAGGGAGCAACATCCAGGCGCAGTGCTCGATTGGCCATTGCATTGATCATAATTGACAGTACGATGTATTTTATTTGTCCGTCGCTGATTTTGGGCGACATTTTGACTTCACTTAAGGAGGCGATGCCGATGGCGGTCAATAGCGTATTTATAACAACCCATGCAGTAATTGCAGGTATTGCGGCCAGTCTGCTGCTGCCTCAAGAATATTAGATTATCAGGCAGTCCTTCGGGGCTGCTTTTTGCATGCTTAAAAACGAAACGAATGAGAGGTGGTGAGGCTTGGCAAGAGCGAGAGACCCGAACAGGAATAAGGCTTTTGAGATTTATAAAGAACATGCTGGAAAGATTGATTTGGTTGAGATTGCAAGTCAACTAAATATTTCGCCCGGGACAGTCCGTGGATGGAAATCAAAGGATGCCTGGGATAAGAACCTAAACGGAACGCTCCAAAAGAATACGGAACGCTCCAAAAGAAAAAGAGGCGGTCAGCCGGGAAATAAAAACGCCGAAGGGCATGGAGGCACTGGTCCGCCAGAGAATAAGAATGCATTGAAGACAGGAGAGTTTGAGACTCTCTTTTTTGATTGCCTGGAACCAGATGAACAGAAGCTGATCCAGGCAGTGCAGCCGGATAAAGAGCAGCTGCTTCTACAGGAAATCCAGCTGCTAACTGTCCGGGAAAGAAGGATGCTAAAAAGAATAGAGTCTTTAAAGCTTCTGGAACAAACTCCTGATCCGGAAGAACAGGACGGAGAGTTCGGAAAGACCCCTTCCGGTATGTCTGTCACAAAGTATAAATCCGGTATGGAAAAGGGAAAGCCAACAATCCTGAAAGAGTATGAAGGAATTCTTGGTCAGATCCAGTCTATTGAAGATGCCCTTACCAGAGTACAGGCAAGACGGCAGAGAGCGATTGAAACACTTCACAAGTTTGGTTATGATGATGCACATTTACAGCTGGAAACAATGAAGTTTGAACTGGAGCTACAGAAACAGGGCGGACAGGATGAAGACACCACAGATGATGGATTCTTGGAAGCTATGAATGCAACAGCAGAAGAAGTCTGGGGCGATGGAGATGTATGAGAAGATAAACAGCCTCAAACAATGCCTGCAGCAGATGAAACAGAACAGGGCTTCCAGACAGAACGGTCAGACGTTTTATTTTTCCCCATTCTCAAGAAAACAGAAGCAGGTTCTCACCTGGTGGTGCCCGGAATCCCCAGTCCATGATAAAGATGGAATAATTGCAGATGGAGCTATCCGATCAGGAAAGACAGTCAGCATGTCCCTGTCATTCGTAATGTGGGCTATGAGCAGTTTTGCCGGCCAGAATTTTGCAATGTGTGGAAAGACAATTGGTTCCTTCCGCCGAAATGTTTTGTTCTGGCTGAAATTGATGCTCAGATCCAGAGGGTATTCCATCACAGACCACAGGGCAGACAACCTGGTGGTTATCCGGAAGAACGGCATTGAGAACTATTTTTACATTTTTGGTGGCAAGGACGAACGTTCCCAGGATCTGATCCAGGGTATTACACTGGCTGGCGTTTTCTTCGATGAGGTTGCCCTGATGCCGGAATCATTCGTCAACCAGGCGACCGGCCGCTGCTCGGTGGAAGGCTCAAAATTCTGGTTTAACTGTAACCCAGATGGACCGTATCACTGGTTCAAGACAAACTGGATCGACCGGAAAAAAGAAAAACATCTACTGTATCTGCATTTTACAATGGATGACAACCTGTCACTTTCAGCAGCAATTAAAAGCAGATACCGCGCGATGTACTCCGGCGTTTTCTATAAGCGTTACATACTCGGCTTGTGGTGCATGGCTGAGGGCATCATCTATGACATGTTTTCCGAGAAGCGGCACGTTAAAAAATATGAGGATTTCGCAGACAGGCTGATCGGCCGGAACCGGTACGTCAGCTGTGATTACGGAACCCAGAATGCAACTGTTTTCTTGTTGTGGGAAAAGGGGCTGGACGGTGTCTGGTACTGTACACGGGAATATTACTATTCCGGCCGCGACGAGGGGAAACAGAAAACGGACAGTGAGTATGCGGACGATCTGAAAACATGGCTGGATGGCACGAAGATCAAGGCTATGATTGTGGATCCGGCGGCAACTTCATTCATCGCAGAGCTGCGGAAGCGCGGCTACAAAGTTCTGCAAGCGAAAAACGATGTGGAGGACGGAATCCGTCTGGTAAGCATGATGCTGAATCTTGATAAGATCGCCTTTGAAGGAAGCTGCGTAAATACCAGAAAGGAATTTGCCTCCTACATCTGGGACGAAAAGGCTGCAGAGCGCGGGGAAGACAAGCCGGTAAAGCAATTTGACCATTGCATGGACGCTATCCGCTATTTTGTTTATACGATACTTGGAAACCAGATGGCACGAATAGGAAACAAGTCGGCCGCCGGATTCCATTAAGGAGTGATATATATGCATGTTTTTACAATGCCCGCTGACCGGTGGGACGAACGGAACCCGGACAAGCAGGCAATCCTGCATCTGATCCAGAAGCACCACGCAGGTGTGGAACGTTTAGAAAATTTGAAAAAGTATTATGAGGGGCAGCACAAGATCCTTGAAGAAGAGGAGCGGGAAAACCGGCTGGTCTGCAACCACGCAAAGGATATTTCAGACACGGCATCATCTTATTTCATCGGTAATCCGGTGACATACAAGTCTGATAAAGATATCAAGGCGCTGACAGATGCGCTTGAAACCGCCGGGGCTGATGAGGTAGACGGAGACAACGGGCTTGATCTGTCGATATATGGCAGAGCGTATGAGTACATATACACCAAGCACGATGAAACAGATCTCACCGTGAAAAACCTGCCGCCGCAGAATACGTTTCTGGTCTATGATGATACAATCGAGCAGAACGAGCTGTTCGGCGTGTATTATTATGCGCGGGTTGACGATACAGACCGGTCAAAGACAACGTACATTGCCACGGTTCTGACTCAGAACTATAAATACGTGCTGAATATTCAGGACATCAAAGGACCGCAGGCACTAGCCGAAGCTCCGGAACCGCATTTCAAAGGCGAGATTCCAATTGTTGAGTATTTGAATAACAAGCTTGCGATTGGTGACTTTGAACTGCAGATTCCGCTGATTGATGCGTACAACGCGCTGATGAGTGACCGGATCACAGACAAGGAGCAGTTTATCGATTCAATCCTTGCGCTGTACGGCACCCTACTGAGTGACGAGGACGATGAGCCGGGAGACGGAAAGGGCACAGAGAAAGCGATGAAACGGCTACGGAAAGAGAAACTGATTGAGCTGCCCGGAGCAGGCGCAAAGGCAGAGTACCTGACCCACACGTACGATGAGGCAGGTGTGGAGGTACTGAAAAAAGCGATCGAGCAGGACATCCACAAGTTTTCGCATATCCCATGCATGACAGATGAATCCTTTGGTGGAAATGTCAGCGGCGTGGCTATGGAATTTAAATTACTCGGCATGGAAAATATCACGAAGATCAAGACCCGGTATTACAAAAAAGGTCTGCGGAAGCGGCTGCGGATTTTTTGCAATTTTCTGAACACCAGATCCGGAATATTGATCGCCTTGGCAGCAATCACGCCAACATTTACGCGGGCTCTCCCGAAAAACCTTTTGGAGATTTCACAGATGGTTGCAAATTTATGGGGCAAGGTCAGCAAAAAGACGCTTTTGGCTCAGATCCCGTTTGTCGATGACGTGGATGAAGAGCTTGCAGCTGTGGAGCAGGAAGAACAGGAAGCGCTGAAACAGCAGGCGGAGCTGTTCGGCAGCCATGCGAATGAGCCGCCTGATGACACACCGCCGGAGAAGAAAGATGATGTAGATGAGCAGTGAAGCGTACTGGAAGCGCCGGGCGGCGCAGCGGATGTTTGAATACATGCAGAGCGCAGAAGAGACAGGACAGCTGATCGCAGAGATCTATTACCGTGTGTCTCAGTACCTGAGCGGCGAGGCGCAGGAGGTATTTGAAAAATACATGAGCCGTCACAACCTGACGGAAGAAGAAGCACGGCAGCTCCTGAACACGCTGCAGGATCCGGCATCCATTCAGGAGCTGCTTGAAAAGCTTCAGGGCGGCGTGATTCCGGCTGAAAAAGCAGACATCTTACGCGTCCTTGAATCACAGGCGTACCGGGCACGGATTGAACGGTTCGAACAGCTTCAAAGCCAGATCGATCTTGTGATGCAGCAGGTATACCGGCAGGAGAAGCAGCTGCAGGAGCAGCATTACATTGACCTTGCGCGCGAAGCATATTACAAATCTGTGTTTGATATCCAGCAACGGGCAGGTATAGGATTTTCGTTTTCTCACATTGATCAGAAGCAGATCGATCGCGTGATCAACACAAAATGGTCAGGAAAGAATTATTCCGCCCGCATCTGGAAGAATACACAGGGACTCGCGCAGGATCTGAAAGAAGAAATGCTTCTCGGCCTGCTGACCGGAAAAACCGAACGAGAAATGTCGCTTGAGATTTCGAAGAAGTACGCGCAAGGCGCGTTTCGCTCCCGCAGGCTCGTGCGGACAGAGAGCAGCTACCTGACGAATCAGATGGAGATGCAGTCCTATCAGGAATGTGGGGTAGACAGATACATCTACCTTGCGACGCTCGATCTGCGAACCTGCGACAAGTGCTGCATTCCGCTCGACGGGAAGACATTCGCAGTCGCCGATCAGGAACCGGGCAAGAACTGCCCGCCGATGCACCCGTGGTGCCGATGCACAACGATTGCATACATTTCGGCCGAGGTGCTGGCGGGAATGAAGCGGCGTGCCCGTGATCCGGTGACCGGGCATACGTATCTTGTGCCGGGGTCGATGACGTACGGGGAGTGGTACGGGAAATATGTTGAGGGGAATCCGGAAGCCGAAGCAAAGGTGAAAGCATCCAGGAATGCCTCAGAGGATCGGAAACAGTTTGAAGAGTATAAAAAACTGATTGGAAAAGATATGCCGAAAAGTTTTGCGGATTTCCATAATTTGAAGTATAATGAGCCTGAGAAATGGAAGTTTGTGAAGCTTGATTATCAGAGAAGGAATGATTTGCTGCAGCATCCAGAGCTGAAACTGCCGAATGCGGAAAATGCTATTTTGCCAGAACCTAAGTTTACCAAATACCTTTTTGATGAAAACAGCGTGAAGGGATATCCGAAAGGAAAGGCATTTGCAGACCGTTTGGGATACAGTATAGATAATTGGCAAAAATTACGTGACGAATTAAAGCAGGGAGCCAAAAAATATTCAGCACAGTATGTTGACAATAATGGATACGGTGACAGATATGTTCAGAAAATGATTATTTATGGCGAGAAGGGAACCCCTGCCAATGTAATTGTAGCATGGTTAAGAAAAACAGATGGTACAATAAATTTAACGAGTGCGTATATTAAGGAGACGAAATAAATGCTTATAAAACAATATGATACAGTTATTTTGAAAGACGGTCGAGAGGCTGCAATAGTAGAAGTATTGGACGATACGCATTTTCTTGCAGATGTGGGTGATTCACCTGCTGATTGGGATACCATTGATGTGACCATTGATGATATTGGAAAAGTAAAAAAATAGCTCGGAGGCGTGAAAATGGACAATTTTACAGTGATTTACAAAATTTTAAAAGCCCTGGAGCAGGCCATGGACTATGATGAGTTTGATATAAAGCAGATCTCTCACACGAGGCTTAACATCTCTTACCCGCGATGTGAGAAGATATTAATCATGCTTGCAAAGTCGGGATATATAGAGGGCGTCATATGCGATCAGTGCAGCGGCGACTATTATCCGCATATAGAAGAACCAATTGCACCAGTAATCACATTGAAAGGTCTGCAGTACCTGAATGACAATTCGATCATGAAAAAAGCGCCAAATGTACTAAAGGGAATCAAAGAAACAATTCCCGGATTGTAGAAAATCGGAGAGGAGCAGCCATGGAAAAGAAAATATACATAGGATTGCTGGATGCCGGGCAGAAAAAACAGGAAGCTGTAGTTCAAAGAACAGAAACATACACAGATCACACGACAACGGTTCAGTATTCCGGACTTGCCAACCGTCTGATAACATCTCTGGATATCCGGGGATGCACAGATGCTTCTAAAAGGTTTCGGGTTGATAAAGCACTGTGGGACACAGGATCATCCGGTTCCTGCATTTCGGAGCGGATGGCAAGAAAGCTCGGCCTGCATCCGGTTGATACGGGTGTCGGAGTCAGTGCCACCGGGCAGCAGGATATCACGTATTATATTGTGGATATCTGCCTGTCACCTGAAATGGTATTCAGAAATGTAAAAATAGCCGGATTCCCATTGGAAAATAATAATGTGGACTTTATCATCGGAATGGATATCATCTCAAAAGGGAATCTGAGCGTCACAAACAAAGAGGGAAAGACAGAAGTCAAATTTACGTTATAAAAAAACACCACCGTCAGAAATGACCGGTGGTATTTTTATACCCATTTTTTAAGAAAGAGAGGAACGGAATATGAAAGCTATGTTAAGTCAGCCAATGGCTGGAAAAACTGATGAAGAAATTATAGCAACCAGAGAAAAGGCAATTAAAGTCCTTGAAGATAAGGGGTATGAGATTGTAAATACTTTGTTTACAGATGAATGGTACAACGACAAATCCATGAAAGAACGTGGAGTCGTACAGATTCCTCTTTGTTTCTTGGCAAAATCTCTTGAAAATATGAGCCTGTGTCATGCTGCATACTTCTGTAAAGGTTGGGAAAGTGCCAGAGGATGTCGCATTGAGCATGATGCGGCACTCGCATACGGCCTTGATGTTATTTATGAAGAATAATTGCGCCGGCGCAAATCAAACCGAACAATGCACGCAGCAATGCGTGTTATTTTTATGCCTTTTTCTGCTAGGCGTTAAAGAAGCAGACAAATCTATAAACGAATGGCCCGGGCGCTGATGCGAACAGGCTGGACGGAAAGGATGGAACAATGAGAAAAAGAGTTTTTTTGTGTCACTGTAAAATTCCGATGAACCTACAATTCTTCGCAGAAGGTGGAGACGGTGCTGGGGCTGATGGCAGCAATGGCAGCGGATCCGGAGAGGGTTCAGGCGGAGATGGTGGAGCAGGATCTGCGGTATCCTTTGACGATTTTCTGAAAACAGGCAGCAATCAGGCAGAATTTGACCGCCGCTTGCAGAAAGCAGTCAACACGGCGGTAACAAATGCACAGGAAAAATGGCAGGCGCTGACGGATGATAAGCTTTCCGAGGCTGAGAAGCTGGCAAAAATGACCAAAGAGGAGAAAGCAGACTACCTGCAGAAGAAAAAGGAAAAGGAACTTTCTGACCGGGAAGCGGCGATCACACGTAAGGAACTGATGGCAGAGGCCAAAAACACCCTTGCAGAAAAGAATCTCCCGGCAGGATTGGCAGAGGTGCTGAATTATGCAGACGCTGAATCCTGCAATAAGTCGATCGCAGCGGTGGAAAAAGCATTCCAGGCAGCTGTGGAAGCAGCCGTGCAAGAGCGCCTGAAAGGCGGGACACCGCCGAAAAAAGCGCCGGAAACAAACACACAGGAAGCCCTTGAAAAGCAGGTATACAATGCAATGATGGGTATTTTTTAAAGGAGAGTGAGTAAACAATGGCAATCAATACTTTGGCAACAGCAACCTTATTTATGACACAGCTTGATAAAATTGCTGTTCAGGAAGCGACTACCGGCTGGATGGATGCAAATGCCGGACGGGTAATCTATAACGGTGGTTCTGAGGTAAAGATCCCGAAAATGGACGTTCAGGGAATGGGTGACTATGATCGTGAGAATGGATATCAGCGCGGCTCCGTTACCCTGGCATATGAGACTAAGACGATGACTCAGGATCGTGGCCGCCTGTTCCAGCTTGATCCGATGGACGTTAATGAGACAAATTTTGTCGCAACCGCAAGCGCTGTTATGGGTGAGTTTCAGCGGACTCAGGTAGTCCCGGAAATCGATGCATATCGTATCAGTAAGCTGGCTACAGAAACACTTACGGCAAATAAAGCAGGAATGATCGGAGAATCCTATGTGCCAGGAGCTGCTTCTACATCTGCGTTGCGTAAGTTAAAAGAAGGGATCAAGGCGGTAAGGGAGAACTACAACGGAGCCCTCATCTGCCAGGCAACACCGGATTTTATAATGGAGCTGGAGCTGGAACTTGCAGGCAAGATTACAGCGGTAACATTTTCAAAAGGTGGTATTCAGACACAGGTACCGGCTGTAGACGAAGTACCGATCATCCCTACACCGTCAAACCGTATGTACACTGCCATCAAGATTAATGATGGAAAGACAAGTGGACAGGAGAAAGGTGGCTACGAAAAGGGAGAGACAGCAAAGACGCTTAATTTCTTTGTTTGCCCGGCAACAACACCGATTGCCATCACGAAACAGGATATCATGCGTATCTTTGATCCGACAACAAATCAGAAACTGAACGCATGGCAGATGGATTACCGCCGTTTCCATGATATGTGGATCCTGGACAATAAGCTGAATTCTATTTATCTGAGCATGCAGGAGGCGAAAGCATGAGACTGATCCGTAAAAACGTGGAACGAGAAGCAGTTGGAGCCGAGGCAGAGAAACTGATCAGCGCTGGTTTTACGCTGATGGAAGATGTCAAATTAGATGCAGCACCGGAAGAAAAAGCCGGTAAGAATATCGAGGACATGACAGTCGAGGAACTGAAATCTCTTGCAAAAGAGAAAGGACTGACTGGTGTATCCTCCCTGGCAAAAGCAGATCTTCTTGCAATCTTGAAAGGATGATCAGCATGACTGAGATCGAGAAACTGAAAAGACTGACCGGAGAGCGCGACGAGGTGCTGCTGCAGATCCTGCTTGACGATGCTGAACAGTTTGTCCTGTCTTACACAGGCCGCACACGGATCGTGACCGGCTTGGAGAAGGCCGTCCGCGATCTGGCAGTCATCGCCCTGAACCGGATGGGGACAGAGGGCGAGAGCGGCCGCAGCGAGGGCGGGGAGTCATACAGTTTTGACGCCGCCCCGCCGCAAATCTATGATGTGCTCAACCGGTATCGGCTGGCGAAGGTAGGAGGGAAAAGATTTGAGGCTTAAAAGAAGCAGACAGAAGACTCTGTATCTGTATAACCGCACAGTCGGCAGAGATGCGGAAGGCGGCACGCAGGAAAGCTTTCCGGAAGCCGGGACAACCGTCTGCGGAGAATGGTGGCCGGCATCTGGAAAGCTGCAGGAAGACCTGTATGGGCAGCGCCTGCCGTACATCCGCAATATTCGCTTGTCTGAGAGGTACGAGGTGAAGACAGACGCGAAAGGTAGAACATACTACTACCTGCCGGACAGGGATACAGAGCTGAGGGAAGCTGACCGGATCGGGATTGAAACAGATCTTCCGCAGTACCGGATCCTTTCTATTCGCTCAGAACGCTTTCTTCGGATTGAAGTAGAGGCGGTGGTACAGTGATCCGCAATCTTGATACGTTGGAAAAAAGATTTGACGGGATCGCCCGGCTGGACATTCAGCGGGCGGTTGCTGCTGGGATTAAGACCGTGCAGGCAGAAGCGAAAGCACGCTGCCCGACAGACAATGGTGAGCTGAAACACAGCATCTTTACGGATGTGGAGCAGGATGACGATAAAACAATCGGTACATGCTACACAAATAAAAAGTATGCTGTATTTGTCGAGATGGGAACCGGCCCGAAAGGGCAGCAGAATCATTCCGACATCTCGCCGGATGCAAATCCAGTCTATCATCAGGGTCCTTGGTGGATCCACGAGAGCCAGATTGACAAACGGGTGGCAGAACGCAGCCACTGGTTTTACATTGACACGCCACAAGGGCGTTTCTATCAATGTCTTGGTCAGCGCGCTCATCCGTATATGTATCCGGCGCTGCACGACAACCGTGACCTGGTACTGAAACAGATGTCTGACGTAATCTCAGGGCAGATAAGGAGCACATGATGATTAATGTAAAAGATCAGGTATATGCAGCGCTGCGGAAGAAACTCGGGGAAGAGATCGAGATCACAGACTCTTATCCGAAGACCTGGTCATCCCTTCCGGCGGTGCAGTACGTAGAGGAAGAAAACAGAGTCTGGGAGCATACGGACGGCAAGGAACAGAAAGCATATTGCCGATACCGTATTGATATCTGGCACAATGCAAGCACGTCTGCGATCGCACTTCAGGTAGATGATGCAATCGCAGCCCTTGGCCTGCAGCGGACAGGCTGCGGCGATGTGGACGATCCGTCCGGACTCAAACATAAGATGATGAGATATGAGATGATTATCGATGTACATACAGAACAGGTGTACAGCGTTGACTGAAAGGAGACGATACTATGTTAGCAAATGGTGCAAAACTTGGTTATAAAGTGCCTGGAGGTTCGGGGTCTACTTACATAGATCTTCCCGGGCTGAAAGAAGTCCCGGATCTGGGCGTTGAAAAAGAGCGTGTTGAGAACACAGAACTTACCGCAAAAAATAAACAGTATGAATATGGAATCGGTGACCTCGGAGAGCTTACGTATAAATTCAAGTATGAGAATAAATCCGAGACATCGCCGTACCGTGTCATGAGAAAATATGCGGACGAAAACACGCTCCTCGATTTTGAAGAAACAATGGCAGATGAAACAAAGACACATTTTTCAGGGCAGGTATCTGTCAAGCGTACGGGCGGTGCTGTTAATGCTGCCGTAGAATTTGAACTTAAGATCGCGGTAAGCAGTGACTTTTCCACAGTTGACCCGGTCTGAATCTGATAACAGACCACACTCAATAAAAAAGGAGAATACGCATGGACAATAAAGAATTAGATTTCGGCCTCGATGAAGAGGCTGTAGAAAACACAGAAGAAACAAAAGAAAAAGTAGTTTCGTTGGAAGAAAAAAAAGCGCGAAAACCGTGGTTTGACTGGGATGTCGGAGGAAGAACGTACAAGCTGATTCTCTCAACCACTAACATAATGAAAGTGGAGGAGAAATACCGCACCAATATTGTGAATCTGATTTCCGTAGACGGACTCCCGCGGCTGTCCGTCATGCTGACGATCGTTCAGGCCGCAATGCTGGAGTATCAGCACGGAATCCGCAGCGACAAAGTTACAGCTATTTATGAGCAGTACTTGCGTGAGGGCGGCAGCCAGACCGATCTGCTCAGTGACGTGATTATTCCGGTAATGTCTGTATCCGGTTTTTTTACCGAGACTCAGGCCGCAGTGATGGAGAGCAAGATGGACGGCATGGACGCACTGATCTGACCGTAACACAGCAGATTCAGGAGCTGTATGAGCCTGCCCTTGACGCCGGTATCAGTCCGGAAACATTCTGGCATTTAAGTATTGCACAGATCCAGGATCTGATGCAGAGCGCAAGGCGTGTCCGCGAGGTCGAACTGAAAGAAAAATTATCGATGCTCTATCTCCTTGGGGCAAATATCCGGGAACGGTTTTCGGACGGCAAAATTACGCCGCTTTGGGAACTGTTCCCGGATTTGTTTGCCGAAGAAAAGGAAGCATATGAGCAGTCGCAGACCGTTCCGGTGAAAGAGATGGTAGAAAGCAGAAAGAGATACGCAGAAATATGGAATAAACGGAGAAGGGGTGAATTATGAGCAGAGAAGTTGACCGGCTTCAGGTCGTCATTGAGGGCGACAACAAAAAACTGAAACAAAGCGCCCGGGAATCAAAAAAGGTAGTTCAGGACCTTGCAAAAAGCACAGACTCCGCGCTCAAACAGGTGCGCACAAACCCTCTCCGTGATGCCCTGAAAAGCGATCCTGCGGCAGATGGCTGGCGGAAACAGCTTGATGCAGTAAAAAGTACCGTACGGCAGTCGATGGCGCAGGTGGACGCGATGCGCAGTGCTATACGGAACTTCACGACTGAGGCAAAACTGCAGGCGGGGCTTATCCGGCCGACCGACGCGTACAAGCAGGTCACCGAGGACATCCGCTCGGCAGAAGAAGAGCTTGCACGGCTGCGGGAGCAGGAAAAAAACTTCCCGGATGCGGACAAATACGCGGAATCAGAGCGTTTTGTTCAGATGCAGAAAGCAGCTGAGAACAGCAGGAAAGAGTTGGAGAAGCTGCAGGCACAGCTTGATAAGCTGGATACCGCCGGAAAATCAACTGCTCCTACGCAAGAATATCAGGAAGTGGATGCGCAGCTTACCGACGCACAGAGTCGGCTGAATGCTTTACTTGAAAAACAGAAAAGCTGGCAGACTCTTGGCTTTGGTTCGGATGATGGCGGTGCAATGCAAAGCCTTAAAGCTGATATCAAAGAAGTTACGAAGGAGATCAGTTATCTAAAAGGTGAAATCAAAGACCTGGAAGATACCGGAAAGGCAGTGCAGCTCACACCGGAAGCGCAGGAACTTGAAAACAAAATTTCAAAGGCTTCTGAAGCACTCGCAAAATATGAAGCCACCTGTGAGCAGATGAAAGCAGACGGCACCTGGCAGGCCGAAAGTCAGAAATACCATGCAGTCACAGCCGGAATTGAAGAAGCAACGTCAAAATTAAAGCAGTATAAGGCAGAAAAGTTGGCATTGGAAGGCAGCCGGAATGACTATACTCCGGTCAGCAAAGGTTTCAGCGCCGGGAATGATTTTGAAAAGATTGGTGCATACGCATCCGCAGCGGCGCGGAAAATCCGGGCGATGAAAGAAACGGTTGCGGAAACCGTGCGTCAGATCCCGGTGCTTGGACGTGTCGTGTCCAACGCAGCGTATCTCGGCTCAAAGGCATTTGGCGCAATGCAGGCTGCAGCAAAAAAAGTAGCGCCTGCGATAAAAAAAGTATCCGGTGCGGCAGCATCCCTGATTAAGCGTTTTGCAAATGGTATCCCAATCCTGAGACGTTTTCAGAATGGGATATCAGGAGCAGGGAATGCGGCAGGCAGAAGCAGCAATGAATTCCGCCATGGATTCAAAAGTTTGCTGCTGTATGGGATAGGGATGCGCGCCGTCTATGCGGTTGTCAATACGCTCAGAAGTGCACTCAGCACCGGACTGACAAGCCTGGCGCAGTACAGCAGCACAACGAATGCGAATCTGTCACTGCTTAAGTCGCAGCTGAATCAGCTTCAGGGCGCGTTTGCATCAGCATTTGCGCCAATCTTAAATGTCGTGACACCTGCCTTGAACACACTGATCGATTATCTCATATCTGCCTGCAATGCCGTTGCACAGTTCATGGCGGCATTAACCGGGCAGAGCACATACACGATAGCAACTCGTGGAATAGCGGACGTTGCAAATGGTGCAAATGCGGTTGCATCATCAACCGGAAAAGCCGCAGACAATGCAGAAAAGCTCAAACGCACATTGATGAGCTTTGACGAGATCAATAAGCTTGACGATACCACATCGCAGGACGGAGGCGGAACCGGTGGCGGCGGTGGCGGCGGTGGAGCTGGCATTGGATTTGAGACACAAACGGTCGATAATCAATTTAAAGATCTGGCAAATCAGATAAAGAAAGCCTGGGCAGATGCAGATTTTACTGAAATCGGGGAATTAATCGGTAAGAAACTAAAAGCAGGTCTTGACAACGTCCCGTGGGATAAAATCAAGGGAACTGCCGCAAAGATTGGAAAGTCACTTGCGACACTGATCAACGGTTTTGTCGAGACATCCGGTCTTGATGATTCGATCGGCAAGACAGTCGGCGAACTCCTCAACACTGGCGTTTCCGGTACAAGTGCTTTTATGAAAAATCTTCACTGGGAGAGCGTAGGTTCGTTCATCGCCGGTTCGATGAACAGCTTCATCCGGACGGCAGACTGGAGTGGAGCAGGAAGTGCGGTGCGTGACGGCATCAACGGTGTCTTCAAACTGTCAAAAACCTGGTCTCAGAAATTTGACTTTGAAGCAACCGGAAACGCAATTAAACAATCGCTGAACTCTACATTGAGTGGAATCAAATGGTCCGATGCGATCACTGCAGCTGGCAACATCGGAAAAGGTATTGCCAGTGCGCTGAATAAGGTTTTGACTCCAAAAACATTTGATAATATCGGTTCTACGGTTGCCGGTGCTGTAAATACAGTCATCGCAGGCGCGTACTCGTTTGTCAGCAACGCAAAGTGGGGCGGATGGGGAACGGCCGTCGCATCTGGTATCAATCAATTTTTTGCAAAATTAGACTGGAAAAAAGCAGGGCTGACATTCGGAACGGCTGTAAATAGTATTTTAAATGAAATGACGGAAGCAGTCAAAAAAACAGACTGGGAGAAAGTCGGAAAAGATATCGGAGATTTTATATCTGGGATTGACTGGACGACAGTACTTGGCAATGTAGGAGAGCTTATTTGGGCGGCAATTAACGCAGCAATTGAAGCATGGAAAGGATCGTTTAAGACCGCGCCGATTGAAACTACAATAGTAACAGCAATTCTTGGAATCAAATTTGTTGGGCTTGGCGCAAAATTTGGCAAAAAATTGTGGGAAATTCTTGGAGGAGGAATCGCAAGCAGTACACCTACTGCAGCAGAGGCGGCCGGTGATGGTGGATTCCTTGCCGGATTAGCACCTGCTGCTCTTGGTGGTTTGAAAACAATTGCGGGGAAAGTTGGAACAGCAGTCGGGGGAGCGACTGGGTATATCAATCAGATATTCCAGGCGGCGGGCGGCCTGACAACACCGCTCGGAATATTTACGGATTCTGAAATTGTGGCATATATGGCAAATGGATGGAAGGATTTTTTTGCTGGAATGGAGCCATACGTAAGTTCGGGTCTTGAAAATTTGAAAGAGCAATTCTCGACAGGTTTCAAGGAAATTGTTGATAAAATCTCACATCCGCACGGATCCGACGAAACTCCAGAGGTCGAAATCCCGATCACAGCATCTGATGAAACAGAAGCTGGGGTTAAAAGCGCACAGAAAAACCTTGATTCCTTGCCGAACGAAACGAACCCGGATATCCTTGCAACTGACAATACGAAGTCGGGCGTTGACAGTGCAAACAAAAGTCTCGACAAAATAACGCCGGAGCGGATGACTAATATTGTTCTGCAGATGAACAAAAAAAAGTGGGATGAAAAATATGCAGAACTGGAAGAACTGTGCAAAAATAAAGAGATTCGGCAGAAATTAGGTCTGGACACATCACAGGCTGAAAAGGACCAGGCCCAGTATGAAAAAGATGCCCAGGATATAAGGAAACACCCGCCTGTCAAGGCAAAATTTGGGCTGGATACATCAAACGCTGATACACAGAGAGCCGAATATGCATCAAATGTCATTAAAAAAGGGGCAGCTATTATTGCAAGATTTGGCTTAAATACTGAATCAGCGACCAAAACGCGTGCAAACTACAAAGCAAATGCTTTGAAAAGCATCATAATGTCAAGGTTCGGGCTGAACACCAGCCCTGCGACAGAAACGCGAAGACGTTATCATGCAAATGTTGCAAGAAGCAGTGTCACAGCAAGATTCGGGCTGAACACCAGCCTTGCAACAGAAACACGCAGAACATACAGCAGAAATGTAGCGAACAGCAAGATGCTGACGCAGCTTGGCATCAGTACTGGCGCAAGGACGATTCGGGGCATCATCAGCGGAATGACGAACGGCTGGAGCCTTGGAATAGCCATTGCGGTAAGTACCGGCTGGAAAGTATTCCGCGCTCTTATCTCTATGCTCGTAAGTGGCTGGAGCTTAAGTGTTAACGCAAAGATAGGTCGAGTAACTATTGATTATATTCCGGTGATATCCGTAACGGGCAAAATCAGAAGTACTACCATGGCTTCTGGCGGAATGTATAAAGGCGGGCGATGGCAGCCGGTCACGGCAGCAGCATCCGGCGGAACATTCTCGACCGGGCAGTTCTTTCTCGCCCGTGAGGCGGGACCGGAATTGGTCGGAACGATCGGCGGCAGCACAGCAGTCATGAACAACAATCAGATTGTATCCTCTGTTTCTGCAGGGGTATACAGCGCTGTATGTGCAGCAATGTCCCGCATGGGCAGCGGAAAGCAGACACCGGTATTTAATGTGTATGTCGGTGGAAAGAAAATCACAGACGTTGTGATCGAAGAGGTCAACAACCGCACCATGTCAACCGGGCAGTGCCCAATTTTAACTTGAGAGCCTTGAAAGAGGCTCTCATTTTGTGAGGTAATAAAATGGCATCTCTTGTAATCGACGGGGTTGCAATGCCGGAACCGAAGCAGGGCGGCCTGTCAATCTCAAAGGAAAAAATATGGAGTAAAAACACCGGGCGCGGCGCAGACGGAACCATGAACGGCGATGTGATAGCACGAAAATTCACATTGAAAATCGAATGGCCGATCCTGACTGATGCGCAGGCGGAAACAGTAGATATGGCAATTGATCCAGCATACATCAAAGTTAAATTCAAAGCTCCCGGAACGGGAAAGACAGTAGAAAAAACGATGTATGCCGGGACTCCGACTTACCCGGTGTATTCATATGCATCCGGGATGCCGCGTTACGTTGGAGTTGGCGTGACACTGATTGAAAAATAACCGGGAGGTGATAGAGCGTGTATCAGGCAAGTGAGGCATTCAGCGGCAGTATACTTGGACACAGCAGAGCTTTCCTGACGCAAATTGAAATCGGCGAAAAAGCGATTGCGGCTGAAATTTCTGCGATCTTATATACAGCAGCAGCAAATCCGGGGGACTATGTGACGATCGGTGGTGCCGTTTCGGCAGGTGTACAGATCACAATGAAAAAGCCGGAAGTGGCTATGGAAAATACAGAATTCTCGTTAAAGATCGGCCTTGATCTTGGCGGGACAAAAGAATACATCCCGGTTGGCCTTTTTACGGTTCAGAAGCCGCAAAATGATGATGGAGTGCTGTGCTTTGCGGCATATGACCGGATGACATCGAAACTGGGTGGCGCTTATTTTTCCGAACTGGTCTATCCGGCCGATGGAAAAACTGTGCTACAGGAGATCTCCCGTATGTCCGGAGTACCGCTCGCTGGATTGTCGGCGCTGCCGGATGGAATCATGGTGGACAGGCGTGCGGTCATTACCGAAGCGGGTGAAGATGAGACCGGGGAGAAAACCACGACAACGACTTATCAGAATCCTTTCGATGGCTATACGTACCGGGAAGCGCTCGGATATGTCGCGCAGCTGTATGTGAAATTTGCAGTGATTAACCGCGCGGGTGAAATTGAGCTGCGCTGGTACCGAGATGTTAATTATACAATTCCGGCATCAAGATACTATGACGATCTTATAACGACGGAACAGAATTTCTCGCTTGGGTCGATTGAATGTACTGCGGGAGATAAGACACTTGTTTCCGGAACTGGTACAGTCGGCATGCAAATCAGCAATCCGGTTATGACTCAGGAACATCTTGACCGGGTTTACGCGGAACTGAAAGATCTTTCTTTCCTACCGGCATCTCTTTCGTTCTTCGGGGACATCCGGTTGGACCCGGGCGACATCGTTAAGGTGCAAGACAAATACGGAAACGAAATCAGGATCCCGATTATGATCATCACGCAGGATTTCGATGGCGGTCTGATGACTGCCGTTGCATCTCAGGGAAAAACAGAAGCTGAAAGCAACGCTGGTGCAGAAAAGGGACCGACCGCAAAAGCGCTTGATCGCGTCTATACAGACCTGTTTCTTGTCAAAGAGATCCTCGGAAACAAAGCAAATTTCGATTATGTGCACGCATCAAAAGCCGAACTGGAAGACGCAATTATAAAAAAGCTGAGCGCCGATCAGGCTGACATTAAATACGCAAAAATTGATTTCACGAATATCGACAAGGCTGCGATGGCGTATTTCTATGCGCAGTCCGGCCTAATTAAAGATGTGACAATCGGTGATGCGAAAATAACCGGCGAGCTGGTCGGTGTCACGATCAAGGGTGATCTGATCGAGGGTGAGACAATCAAAGCAGAAAAGCTTGTGATCCGAGGTCAAGACGGTCTCTACTACAAGTTGAATACGAACGGCATGGAGACGACTGCCGAGCAGACAGACTATAACAGCCTGTCTGGAAGAGTATTGCAGGCAAAGTCGGTCACGGCTGAGAAAATCAGTGTCAATGACTTAGTAGCGTTCGGTGCCACCATCGGCGGATTCAAAATAGGGAATCACTCGCTGTATTCGCAAGGGAAAGATTCTGTAGGTAGCAGTGTAAGCGGTGTATATTTCGATGATTCCGGACAGATCGCAATCGGTGATGGACAGAACTACATTAAGTACTACCGAGCTGCCGACGGAACGTATAAGCTCGCGATTAATGTCGACGAGCTGATGATCGGCTCCGGGGCAAATATTGGCGAAGAATTAGATAATATAAAGCAGGACATAAAAGACCAGGTGGCTGACCTGCGTGATGAAATAACTACGCTTCTGCGAATTGAATCATCAAGAGGCACAGTATTTAAGAACGATCAGGTTGCAACAGTGCTGTCTGTAGTACTTTATCACGGCAAGCAGCGGATTACAGATTCAGCGACTATGAAAGAGGTTTTCGGCGCAGGTGCATATCTTCAATGGTATTGGCAGCGACTCGATGATGAATCATTTGGCGTCTTATCGAGCAACGATTCGAGATTTGGCGATGAAGGTTTCACGTTTACTCTATCGCCGGAGGACGTTGATACGAAAGTAACTTTTATGTGTGAATTAATAGTTTAAATTTAAGGAGGATAACAACATGGCAATTAAATCAGCTGATCAAATTACTATTCTCGATGTGACCGATGCGTATTCGGTCATGCTCACAAGCGAGGCTTATACATTTATAGGTGGTACAGGTGGCGTAGGTGCTAATCAGTCATGCTCAACGGAGGCTGTAGCATTCTGCGGGCAGAATCAGTGTGCTTCTGTAGCCGTCACAGCTGGGGATATTGTGTGTCCAACTGGTATTACTGCGGCTGTATCCAATAGCGGAACGTCTAAAGTAAAGATCACATTCACAACCACGGCTACGGTAAATACCGCATGTGAGGCTACCATCCCGGTTGTAGTTGATGGTATGACAATGAATAAGAAATTTTCATTTGCCGTTGCAAGAACGGGTAATACCGGAGCAACCGGAAAAGGAATTAAGGGGACTCCTGTGGCCGAGTATGTAGGATCTTCCTCCAACACAACGGTGCCTACAAGTGGATGGTCTACGACAATTCCGTCTGTAACTCAGGGGCAGTATCTCTGGACAAGAGTAACTACAACTTACACCGACAATACCACATCTGTAAGCTACAGTGTTGCCAAGCAAGGTTCCACCGGAGCAACCGGTACAACCGGATCTCAGTGGTATTCAGGTACCGGTATCACGGGTACGTCCACTACAGCGACAGCTTTCACCGGCTCTGGAGTAGCTAACGCTCGTGTTAACGATATGTATCTCAATACTTCGACCGGCTATACGTATAAATGTACGGTTGCAGGTAATGCACAAAATGCGAAGTGGGTTTACGCAGGAAGTATCAAAGGTATTCAGGGCGATAAAGGGTCTACGGGAGCAACTGGCAATGGTATTTCAAAAGCAGACATTACATACGCAGCGTCCTCGTCAAACACATCTGCGCCTTCAAGCGGATGGCAGTCGACACCTCCGTCAGTGTCTGCCGGACAGTATCTGTGGACTAAGACAGTATTCACGTACACTAATGGTGGTACAGCTACACAGTACAGCGTCGCCAAACAAGGTGCTACCGGCGCTGCGGGACAGGACGCGATCTCACTCACAATCACATCCTCCAACGGCACGGTGTTCAAAAACAATACAGGCTCGACGACGCTTACCGCACATGTATGGAAAGGATCAGTAGAACAGGCGATTACAGACGCTGGTGTGTGTGGTTCTCTCGGCAGCATTAAATGGTATAAAGCCGGAAGTGACACCGCCATCGCTACATCAAAAACACTGACCGTATCCGCCGCTGACGTAACTAATTCTCAGGCATATACTTGCCAGCTGGAGGGATGATCCGGGAGGTGGGCAGTAATGGTAATCAAAGCCAAAGCTGAGATCACGATATCTCGAATAGTTGATATCGACCATGTGACTACATATTACCTTTTGCAATCGTCAACTGTAGCAGCACCAGCCAAACCGACCACAAATCCGCCGGGTGGTAAATGGCAGACCACCGAGCCGTCTTATACAGCGGGATCAACCAATACGTTATATTTTGTCGACCTGACGGTATTGACAAATGGCTCATACAGCTACTCCGCCGTCTCAAAGTCATCGAGCTATGAGGCGGCGAAAATCGCTTATAACAAGGCTCAGAATGCTCAGAATACAGCTGATAGCGCGAACGATAAGGTTGATAACCTGGAAGTGGGTGGGAGGAATCTTATCCTGAACGGCAGAGGAAACGAAAAAGCAGGATTCTTCAAAAATTTTTCGACAATCACGGATGATTACGGTCAGATTTCAATGAAATCTAAAAAAACGTATGTCACAATCACACTTACACCTGGTTTTGCAATAGCTACAAGAGATTACATCGTAGGTGAAAAGTATATCTGGTCTTATGACATCATGTATACAGAATGGAACTTTCCTACGGGGGCAAATATTGGTGAACTCTGGATGGGGCAGCGGTATGGGTCTGCTCCGTCCGGACAAACAGCTACTGGTACTTGGAGGCGCGTCACAGCGCACGACCTTCCGGAAGTCGGGAAGAATGGATGTGAACTCAATAACTGGTATCATGTCGAAAAGGTTGTTACAATCCCGGAAAAAGCGTCAGACAACGTTGATGCTAGCGGCGCTTATATACTTTTTTATAACCCAAATGCTGACGTCGAAGCCAGTTTTACAGCCCGAATTAAAAACGTCAAACTCGAAAAAGGCAACAAAGCAACGGACTGGACACCCGCTCCGGAAGATGTCGACGCTCAAGTGGCGGAGGCAGCGAAGGTTGCTTCGAACTACATGAAATACGATTCCACAAACGGTCTCGTGGTCGGAAATGTGACCGCTAAGACACTCGGTCAAAATGTCCAGATCGGAAACAGCGTTGTGAATATCCGAAACGGGTCAACCATCTTAGCTCAGTACGGCGCTGATACGATATATCTTGGAAAAAACAGCAAAGATTCCAAGATTGATTTGTGCAACGGCTCAGCGACAATATATTCTTCCGTGAGCGATGTGGGGGATATACGTACTTTCAATATCAAAACCGGTGATAACTGTGATATTCACACAGAGACAACGGTATCTAATGAAACCGCAAACGCAAACGTTGAATTGAGATCTCTTGCTTATGATGGGGATAAATGCGCTTCATATCACTGGGGGCTTACTGGATCAGATCCATATGGGTCGTCGCAAATATCTGGTGAGGGTGGCGTAATATGGGCGTATGCGAGGGGCGGTACTGGATCTGCTGAAATGCGTATCAACGGGCAGACATCAGCGATTGATTTGACAGGAAAGACTACGATTAATAATTCAGCCGGTACGTCCTCGACCGTGATCAACGGTGGTGAGATATCTTCTGCATCGCTCACTGCCACAGGAGCTGTGATCGCGAAAACCATCAAAACATCTGCGGGGACATCGCTGGATGCTCTGGCGACAGCGGCAAAATACACATATTCAGTTAGCGGTATTTCGATTACTGTGTGGGAGTCGCCACTTATGATTCGAATCAAAATGAGTGGCACAGCAACAGCAATCCTCGCCACATCGAACGGCTATTTGTCGTTCGGGGGCATAAAAGCAACCGGTATGACTCCGGCGATCAAGAAAATCTGGATTCAGAGCAATTATGAAGTTTCCTTACGCCTAAATGCGTCCAAAGGGAAAATAGAGCTTGGCTATAGTGTCAAAAATGGGACAATGGTTGATATTCCGTCTGGTATAGCCATAAATATCGATGAAACATTTCTGCTTGTATAGGGAGACACAGTATGAAAGAGAATTTACAGAAACTCTATAACACCCTTGCCCTGATCGAGACAAAGGGCGAGAATACAAAGATCATGGCCGATTGTCTGCGGTATACCGAGCAGCTGATCCAGCAGGCATCAGCTGATGGACAGGACGAAGAAACAAAAGGGAAATCTACAAAATAAAAGCCATTTACAGAGAAAATTTATGAAAATCAGATCGCCGACCGCGTAAAGTGGTCTATTATTATGCAATTTATTGCGAAAGGACTATTATACATTATGGAGCAGATCATATTTTATGCGCAGGCACACTGGATTGAGTGGTTACTTGCGGTTCTGACGGGGCTGGCTGGGATTGGGTATAGAAGTTTGTCTGTTCGGTTAAAGGCAGAGCAGAAAAAGAATACAGCGATCGCAGAGGGCATGCAGTCATTGCTCAGGGAAAGCATCGTAAGTAACTACAATAAGTATACGGATAGAGGATATTGCCCAATTTATGCGAAAGAGACACTCAAGCACGTATACGAAGCATATCATAATTTAGGCGGTAATGATGTTGCAACGAAACTGTATCATACGCTTCTGGAAATGCCAGAAGAATTGAAAGAAAGAGAGGATTAGGTATGGATCAGATTATGAACTATGTAAAACCGGAACTCATTGTTGTAGCAGTAGCATTGTATTTCATCGGAATGGCCCTGAAACAGGCTCAGAGTGTGAAAGATAAGTATATCCCACTGCTTCTTGGCGGAGTAAGCATTGTCCTGTGTGCGATCTGGGTCATTGCGACAAGCACGATCACGAATGCGCAGGAGGCGGCAATGGCTGTCTTTACCGCGATCACGCAGGGTATTCTTGTCGCCGGATTAAGTACATATGTAGATCAGATCAAAAAACAGATGAACAAAGAAGAATGAGACTGGGGCGGCAAATAAGCCGTCCTTTTTGCGGAAGGGGTGCACACTGTGAAATGCATTATTGTGGCTACAGTTGCTGGGTTACTGATTATGATTGTCCGTGAGTGGGACGGCTGGGTGCACGACGTTTGTGACTGCATGGTTAGTCATGTGGAAAAAGAGGATGAAACAGAATGAATCAGGAAAATATTACTGTATTGAGAAAAATCCTGTACGCCGTAGAAAGCGGCGGGCAGATTTATGGGCGACAGAATTATGCAGCATTTGCGGGCGTCGGGAAAAATACGCCAAACGAGGTTGCGATCACCATAGGTGCTGGACAGTGGTACGGAGCACGGGCACGGTTGTTACTGCAACAGATCAAAAATACATATCCAACTGAGTTTTCCAGACTCGATACAGCGGGAATTGCCGCTGACCTGGAAAAGAGCTGGGATCGGTACGGAGTAACGGCAGGATCCACGAAAGGCAAGTGTATTATTGCAATTATTTCTTCCGATGCCGGAATGAAATGCCAGGACAATCTGATGGACAAGCAGATCGTGGAGCACGCGGCGAGTATTGAGAAAACATATTGTGCAATGCCGGACACGGCGATGATGGAGTGCATCAACATCGTGCACCTCGGTGGAGCATCGGCACTGGAGCGGATTCTGGCGAAGACTGCGAAGCCGTATACGGCGAAGAGTATCTATACGGCACTGAATACAGATCCGGCAGACCGGTCAAACGATAACCAGGTTGGTGATTATGTTTCCAGGCAGAAAAAGGTGTATGAGTTTATCGCAAAATATGCAGATGCATACGTTGATAAAGGAACGCAGCAGAAGGAGAAAAATATGGTAAGAGTATCAAATTGTGGGCATGACGAAAACGGCAGGTATGCAGGAGGCAAGGCAGGAGATCAGACCGGCGGCGAGTACTGCCTGAAGACGTGGTATTCGCGCCCGTGGGACTATATCATTCGATGGCGTGACGAGGAGCTGGGCAACCTGTTCGCAGATCTGGCGATTGAGGCGGCCTTGAACGATCGGATTGGCTACGATCAGGGGACGGCAGGTAATTCCGGTGACCGGTATACGTTCCGGAAGCAGATGCAGGCAGCGGGATGGCGGCCGTCAATTATTAAGGTGGCCTGCGAGGCAGACTGCAGTGAGAGCACAATCGTACTGATCCGCGCAGTAGGACACCTGAAAGGCATTAAGGAGCTGCAGGAATGCAATGCGACCTATACAGGCAATATGATGAATTACTTCCGATCTGCGGCTGGTAAAAAATATTTTGTTGTGCTGCAGGGTGCATACCTTACGGATCCGAGTCTTGCGCGGCGTGGCGATATCAATCTGAATGTTGCGCACCATGTGAATGTGACAGTTGACAATGGGGGGAATACGGGAAATGAAATTTCGGACAATCAGGATACAAAGACAGGAGGTAGCGGATATATGTTCAGCGTAGGAAGTGTTCAGAACGGCAGTAAGGGAAGTGACGTAAAGCTGCTGCAGCGGTTATTGAAATCGAATGGATTCAGAGGCGCAGACGGCAAACTGTTGACGATCGATGGCGATTGCGGTACAAATACAGTATATGCTATTAAATCCTATCAGAAGAAAAAGGGGCTGAGTGCAGACGGAATTGCCGGTCCGGCAACCTGGAAAAGTATTCTGCTGCGCTGATTTGCGCCCGCGCAAAAGCTGACTATAAGAAGAAACAGTCAGAAACTATTCTAGACTGTTTCTTCGATTGTTGTGATTATGTTTTGAGAAAATTTAATTTGAATGAGTTGTTTTGCTAAGTTTGTACTTCAGTTTCGATAAAACTTTCTTGCACATTTTCACATTGTGAAAAACGACAAAAAAGTCTTGACTTTTTTTAATATATTGATATAAACATTCGAAAAAAGAATTCCATAAAAATAATAAGAAGAAACCGCGGCAGATAACCTGCCGCGGCATACCACACACCTTGCTTTTGTGGCTTATATGTACTTGCACTAAGGTGGACCCGACGGCGAGCTCGGTGCCTCCATGCGCTATCTTTCCCAGCGTTACACTGCTCCAAACCGAACGGTGATGGCTGTTCTTACAGATGTCGGAACAGAAGAGCTTGCACATCTTGAAATTGTTGCGACGATCGTACACCAGCTGACGCGCGGACTCTCCCCGGAGGAAATTGAAAAATCCGGATTTGCACCGTATTATACAGATCATACTGTCGGAATCTGGCCGCAGGCCGCAGGTGGCATTCCGTTTAATGCATGTGAATTTCAGTCGAAGGGAGATCCGTTGACCGATCTTTTTGAAGACCTGGCAGCAGAGCAGAAAGCACGCTCCACCTACGATAATATTCTGCGGCTGGTAAAAGACCCGGAGGTTGCGGATCCGATCCGCTTCCTGAGAGAACGCGAGATCGTGCATTTCCAGCGGTTTGGTGAAGCACTCCGCGCTACGCAGGAGCAGCTGGATGCGAAAAATTTCTACGCGTTTAATCCAGATTTTGATGCGCCGGTTTCCTGCCCGTCATGCAGCGAATAACGACTGTTCGCTGATTTATTCTTTTCATTACCTTCATATAAAAAAAGTTTCCCCATTGCTTATTGCTCTTTACAACAGAAGCAGTGGGGAAGCACTTATAACCGCTTTCTGTTCTTTTTTATACAAAAATTTCTCCCCCCACTGGAAAAATAAAAGAAGATATGCTATGATAGGCAGGTGACTTAGGGCAAAGTGACTTGTTTTTACTGGATTTCCCAGCTGTTTCAATGCATTTTCTTTTGGGCTGTTCAGTAAAAAGGATTCTCTTTTACGAAAGGATTTTTATGGCAGCAAATTCACATACTCTGCAGCCGGTTCGCAAAAAACGGCACAAATCAAAAAAAAAGCTCACCATCCGATCCCTCCTGAAATCATCGGTTTCTTTTCTGACTTCGGATTATTATGATTTCAATCTTTTGGCTGTGGTAATTCTGCTTACCTGTTTCGGACTGGTCATGCTTTACAGCACCAGTGCATATGAATCCCTGATCCAGCAAAGCGGAGATGATATGGCTTATTTCCGCAAGCAGACACTCATCAGTATCGTTGCGCTTTTCCTCGCTCTGATTATATCAAATATGGACTATCACTGGCTTGCTGATAAATTTTCCACACCATTCTACTGGTTCGCCATGTTTCTTCTTTTTATCACTAAATTTATCGGACGGGAAGTAAATGGTGCAAGGCGCTGGATTTATATCACGAATTCTTTTTCCTTCCAGCCTGCGGAGGCGGCAAAACTGGCGATCATCCTGTTTTTACCGTTTCTTCTTGTAAAGATCGGAAAAAACATCCGTACGCCGAAAGCGACGCTCACGGTGGCGTCTTTCGGCCTGCTTGCATTCGTGCTTACTTACTTTTTTACCGATAACCTGAGCACGGCAATCATTATCCTCGGTATCACAGCCGGCTTGATTTTCCTTGTTTCACCGTATACAAAGCAGATGCTTCTGCTTGCGGGAGCCGGAATAATTGCTGTCGCCATTTTAGTGTTCTTCCTTGTAAATTTTGGAGGATCCTCCAGCTTTCGAATCGGCCGGATCCGTGTGTGGCTCAACCCCGAACTGTATTCCAGTGACGGTGGATATCAGGTCATGCAGGCGCTTTATGCGATCGGTTCGGGCGGATTTTTCGGAAAGGGGCTTGGAAACAGTGCGCAGAAACTCGGCGCAATCCCGGAAGCGCAGAATGATATGATTTTCTCCATTATCTGCGAGGAGCTTGGTGTCTTTGGCGCCGCTCTTGTGATTCTGTTATTTGTATTTTTGCTGTACCGCCTGTTTTTCATCGCGAAAAATGCACCTGACCTGCTCGGATCCCTGATCGTGTCCGGTATTTTCATACATATCGCGCTGCAGGTAGTGCTCAACATCGCCGTTGTGGTCAATCTGATTCCGACCACCGGTATCACGCTTCCGTTTGTCAGCTACGGAGGCACATCCATTATGTTTCTGATGACGGAAATGGCCCTGGCACTTGGTGTTTCAAGGCAGATCCGTTTTCAGTAGGGCGGATTGCCCTTTATACAGGATGTCTCAGACATTCGCCGAAGCTTTCGGCAGCTATTTTATCATCTCATCAAAAAGGCAGGAGAAAAATATGAGCAAAGTTAAGACAAGATTTGCACCGAGCCCGACCGGACGGATGCATGTAGGAAATTTAAGAACGGCACTGTATGCCTATCTGATCGCCAAACATGCGGGCGGCACCTTTATGCTGCGCATCGAAGATACCGACCAGGAGCGTCTCGTAGAGGGTGCAGTTGATATCATATATCGGACGCTGCAGAAGACTGGTCTGATCCATGACGAAGGTCCGGACAAAGACGGCGGCTGCGGCCCATACGTACAGAGTGAACGTCAGAAGACCGGTATTTACCTGAAGTACGCAAAGAAACTGATTGAAAAAGGCGAAGCTTATTACTGTTTCTGCGACAAGGAACGTCTGGAGTCCCTGCGCAAAAATGTAGCCGGAAAAGAACTGATGATGTATGACAAGCATTGTCTCCATCTTTCCAAAGAAGAGATTCAGGCAAAGCTGGATGCCGGTGTTCCATATGTCATCCGCCAGAATGTACCGAACGAGGGTACCACAAAGTTTGTAGACGAGATCTACGGAGAGATCGAGGTGCCGAACGCAGAGCTGGATGATATGATCCTGATCAAATCAGACGGATACCCAACCTACAATTTTGCGAACGTTGTAGATGACCATCTGATGGGAATCACACACGTCGTACGTGGAAATGAGTACCTTTCCTCCGCACCGAAATATAACCGGCTTTATGAGGCATTTGGCTGGGAAGTACCGGTATACGTACATTGTCCTCTGATCACTAACGCTGAACATCAGAAGCTGAGCAAGCGTTCCGGTCATTCCTCCTACGAGGATCTGCTTGAGCAGGGCTTCGTATCCGAGGCGATCGTCAACTATGTTGCACTGCTTGGCTGGTGTCCGCAGGACAACCGTGAGATCTTTTCACTGGAAGAACTCGTAAAAGAATTCGATTACCACAACATGAGCAAATCACCGGCTGTATTCGATATCCAGAAGCTTCGCTGGATGAATGGAGAGTACTTAAAGGCAATGGACAGCGAGACCTTTTATGCTGCTGCAGAGCCGTATCTGAAAAAGGCGCTGACAAAAGACTTTGATCTGCATCGGATCGCAGAGATGGTTCGTACCAGAATCGAAGTATATCCGGATATCCCGGAGATGGTCGCTTTCTTTGAGCAGGTACCAGAGTACGATATCGCGCTGTTCACCAACAAAAAGGCAAAAACCGACGCAGAAAAATCTCTTGCTACCTTAAAAGATCTGCTTCCGCGCCTTGAGGCTTCAGAAGACTTTACAAACGATGCCCTCTTTGAGATGCTCAAAGCTTATACGCAGGAGAATGGATGCAAAGTCAATGCTGTAATGTGGCCGCTTCGAATCGCAGTTTCCGGTCAGAGCGTTACACCGGCAGGAGCAACGGAGATCATGGATATCATCGGAAAAGACGAATCCATTGCAAGAATCCGCGCTGCGATTGAAAAGCTGGAAGCATGAACATAAGCGATGCTCAGTCCAGAGCCATTGCTCACGGAAAAGGGCCGGCCATGATACTGGCAGGCCCTGGTTCCGGAAAAACTCTGGTCATCACACAACGTACGCGGCAGCTGATTGAGCATGCTCACGTGCGGCCTCAGGAAATTCTCGTTATTACCTTTACAAAAGCAGCAGCGCTTGAAATGCGCTGCAGATTTCAGAACATATGTAAAAACAGCGGTGTCACATTTGGGACGTTTCACGCTGTTTTTTTCACTATTTTAAAGCATGCTTACCATTATACTGCGGCCAATATCCTGACAGAAGAGAAGAAATATCAGATCCTGCAGCAGCTTCTGCGCGAATCCAGGCTTTCCTTTGAAGACGAGAAGGAAACCCTGTCGGATCTTGCAGCGGAGATCAGCCTGGTAAAAAATGAGCAGATCCGGCTGGAAAATTATTATTCCAAAAGCTGTCCTGCAGAAGTATTTCGCCTGTTTTTCCAGCGCTATGAAGAGATCCACCGTCAGGCCGGACTCATTGATTTTGACGATATGATGACTTACACCTGGGAGCTGTTAAATGCAAGGCCGGACATTTTATCGGCATGGCAAAAGCGCTGGTCCTATATTCTCGTAGATGAATTTCAAGACATCAATCTGCTTCAATATCGGATCCTGCAGCTGCTCGCCCTTCCTGAAAACAATCTTTTTATTGTCGGCGATGATGATCAGTCCATTTACCGTTTTCGCGGGGCAAAGCCGGAAATCATGCTGAACTTTCCGAATGATTATCCAAACGCTGCAAAAATTTTACTTGACCGGAATTTTCGTTCCTCATCCGCAATCATCCATGCAGCACAGACTGTGATCACAGAAAATAAAAACCGCTTTGAGAAGCAGATCATTCCGGTGCACGGCAGCGGCGCTTCTGTCGATATCCGTGAATTTGCCGGTCAGGAACACGAGAGCCTTTTTCTCATAAAAGCAGTCCAGAATGCATTAAAATGCGGCACACCGCCAAATGAGATCGCTGTTTTATTCCGCACCAATCAGGGTGCACGCCCTTATGCGGAGCGCCTGATGGAATTTAATCTTCCATTTGAAATGCGTGATGCGCTTCCGAATATTTATGAGCACTGGGTGGCCAAAGACCTTTTCGCCTACCTGCATCTTGCGAGGAATCAGCTCAGCCGAAAAGAGTTTCTTCAGGTCATGAACCGGCCAAAGCGCTACTTAAGCCGTGACAGCATTGATGCACCGATCGTATCCTTTGAAACTCTGCGCACGTATTATGAGGACAAAGACTGGATGATGGATCGCATCGACCGCATGGAGATCGATTTCCAGATTCTGCGCGGTCTCGCACCGTATGCTGCTGTAAACTACATCCGCTATGGCATCAATTATGAGGAATATCTGACGGAATACGCAAAAGAACGCCGGATGAAACCGGAAGAACTGCTCGAAATTCTCGATGAGATTCAGCAGAGTGCAAAGCCTTTTAAGACGATGGAAGAGTGGGAAGCACATCTGAAGGAGTACCGCCAGCACTTAGAAGACCAGCGCGGTAAAAAAAAGCATGATCCAGATGCGATCATACTCTCTACCTTTCACAGTTCCAAGGGGTTGGAGTTTGAGGAAGTATTTCTCGTCGACATCAATGAGGGGATCATTCCGCACAAAAAGGCGAATATGGACGCAGATCTTGAGGAAGAACGCCGACTGCTCTACGTTGGAATGACAAGAGCAAAGAATCGCCTGCATATCTTTTACACAAAAGAACGGTTTGGGAAAGAGGTACAGCCATCCCCATTTCTGGAATCTTTACTGGAAGAAGAGTCGCTGCAGGATTTTTCCTGAAAGAAAAAAAGCGGATATTCGCAATCCGCTTCGCTGCTTATTTGACTTGGTTAAAATACCCGTTCAGGAGCATATACCATTTCCGGTAATATAACTCCCAGACGGGTATTTTTATTTCTGTTTTTTCCTTTAAAAGTCACCGTTCAGATTTTTATTCTTCCTCTTCGCCCTCTACCAGCTCATCATACTCAAGTGAGTCAAGCCACTCGTCAAATCCGTCAGACGCTGCCTCATACTCCTCATCGTTCTCAATGTTTTCCAGGATCGGAGTGCCATTTTCCTGATGGTAACGGTAGATGTACACCTCGCCGTCTTCGTTTTCTCCTTTTTCATTCAGCGGAAGAAGTGCGATGTATTCGTTGCCTGCCGCCTCGTAGATCGTAAGAATCGAACATTCGATAGATTCGTCATTGTCCAGGGTCAGGGTGATTGTCGCCTTGCTGCAGTCTTCTGCAGAAGCACAGTTCTCACAGCTGCCGCCGCATGATTCAAAATCGCTCATCTGTAATACCTCTCTTTAAATTTGATCCGCAGCCATGCTGCAGTTTTACTTTAGCAGAAACCAGAACAAATAGCAAGGAAATATTAAAAATAGTAAAGTTCGCACTGTGAAATTTACAAAAAAGATGGTATACTGGTTCTAAATGACAGCAAAAAGAGAAAAGATGGGAGAGAAGACTATGAAACTGATATCCTGGAATGTAAACGGACTTCGTGCATGTGTACAGAAAGGATTTCTTACTTATTTTCATGAGGTGGACGCTGATATTTTCTGTATCCAGGAGAGCAAGTTGCAGGAAGGCCAGATTACGCTCGATCTACCCGGCTATTTTCAGTACTGGAATTACGCCGCCAAAAAAGGCTACTCCGGCACAGCCATTTTTACCAAAAAAGAACCTCTTTCGGTACACTATGGCATTGGAATTCCGCAGCATGATCAGGAAGGTCGTGTCATCACGCTTGAATATGATACGTTCTTTTTTGTGACTGTCTATACGCCAAATTCTCAGAGCGAGCTCGCCCGTCTTTCTTACCGGATGGAGTGGGAAGATGCATTCCTTTCCTATTTAAAGGGACTGGAAAAAACAAAACCGGTCATTTTCTGTGGGGATCTCAACGTCGCGCACCAGGAAATCGATCTCAAAAATCCGAAGACCAACCGTAAAAATGCCGGTTTTACCGATGAAGAACGGGCAAAGTTTACGCGCCTGACCAAAAGCGGTTTCATCGATACGTACCGGTACTTTTATCCGGATACCGAGGGCGTTTACAGTTGGTGGTCTTATCGGTTCCACGCAAGAGAAAAGAATGCCGGATGGCGGATCGACTACTTTTGCGTATCGGAGGCGCTCAAAGACCGTCTGCAGGATGCAACAATTCACACGGAAGTTTTTGGCTCTGACCATTGCCCGGTTGAGCTTACAATTTCGCTTTAACATATTTGGCAAAACCACACCTTTTTGCAGCAGAATTGATCTACAGCCAGGCAGACACTCCTGCCTGATCCTATGAAAGGCGGAACACAGCATTGGAAGACATCACATTTAAAGTTCTATCAGACAAAGATTATCGGTTGGGAACCTCGATTGAGAACGACGGCGTACATTTCGGCTGTCTCTCCCCAGGAGAAGATCGTCCGGTTCTTCTCCTTTACCGAAAAGGCACCGAAGAAATCGTCAGCGAAATCCCGTTTCCGGAAGATGAGGCCTCCGGCCATTTTTACAGCATGAGAGTAAAGCTGCGCCCGGCTGCTTATGAATACAATTACCGGGCTGGTTCCCAGATCTTTACAGATCCATGCGCCAGAAAAATTGCAGGGCGTTCTGTATTTGGCGAACTTCCGTCCGCCTCTCCCCATGCGGTACGCAGCGGATTTGTATGGAAAAAATTTGACTGGGAAGATGATCAGTATCCGAATCTCTCCTATTCTGACACCGTTATGTACCATCTGCATGTGCGCGGCTTCACCAAACAGAAAAATTCTGGTGTGCGGAAAAAAGGAACGTTTGCCGGAATACGTGAAAAGCTCCCGTATCTTAAATCACTTGGCATCAATCAGATCAGGCTGATGCCGGCCTATGAGTTCCCGGAGCTTGTCGTAAAGCTGTCTCCGGATGGAAGACCGGCACACAGATATCCAGGAAGCGCTGCTTTCGATCCGGCACCGGCATACCAGAAAAATTACTGGGGCTATGGCACAGGATATTATTATGCACCAAAGGCTTCTTACAGCGCAGGGTCTGATCCTGACCTTGAATTCAAAGAACTCATACGCTCTGCTCATAAAGAAAAGATTGAAATCCTCATGGAATTTCATTTTACAGATGATATCGATTTCTTCACGATCAGTGACTGTCTCCATTACTGGGCATCGGAATACCACGTAGATGGATTTTCCGTCATTGCAAGGGACGGCATTTCCCCGGAGCTTGCAAAGCTTCCGCTGTTTGCAGATCGTAAACTTCTGTGTAGCTGGTATCCGGAGCAGACACTTGTGGAAAATGAAAAGAAAAAAATGCTGCAGCTTTCTCTGAGGGAATCCCATCCTGCACTGATCGAACATCATCCGATGCAGCTGCTTTCCCCGGCCCGTATTGCAGAATCCAACGACGGATTTATGAATGACTGCCGCAGACTGCTGCGCGGCGACGAAAACGCACTTCGAAATTTTACGATGCGCGCCAACCGCAACCAGAAAGGCTGTGCAGTTATCAACTATGTAACAAACCACGATGGCTTCACCCTCGCGGATCTCGTCTCCTACGATCACAAATATAACCGTGAAAATGGAGAGCAGGAACGGGATGGCACGGACTACAATTACAGCTGGAACTGTGGTACAGAGGGGCCGACCCGTAAAAAAGACATCCTGCGCCTGCGTATGCAGCAGCGGAAAAACGCGATGGCAATGTTACTTCTCTCGCAGGGAACACCGATGCTTCTGGCCGGTGATGAATTCGGCAACAGTCAGGGTGGAAACAACAATCCCTACTGCCATGACAGTGAGCTCACCTGGCTTGACTGGAATCACGAAAAAGCTAACCGGGAGCTTCAGGACTTCATCCGCGATGCCATTGCATACCGGAAACGGCATAAAGTACTGCATCAGACCCGCGTGCTGCAGTGTATGGACAACCATTCCGACGGCATCCCGGATCTTTCTTACCATGGAGAGCGCGCATGGTACTGTAATTTTTCCAGAGCGGACCGCCATGTCGGCTGTCTGTACTCCGGGCGTTATGCGGGAGAGAAGGGGCTTTTGTATATTGCCTACAATCTTTACTGGACCGATCAGGAATTTGCCCTTCCGATCCTCCCGAAGAATACTGCCTGGTACAAGGTGATGGATACTTCACTGGAAAAAAGTTTTCTTGCAGACGCACAGCCGTTTGGACGCGAAAAAAGCTTTTTTGTTCCGGGCCGCACAATTATGATACTGGAAGGTAGAGAAGATGAAAACGCAATACGATCTGAAAAAAATCACTTGGCGAAAAGTAAAAGGTCACTTTAAAACGATTACTGCTCATAAGCTCCTTGTCATGCAGCACTGCTTCCGCATCGGTCTGTACCGTCAGGGACTGATGCATGACATGTCCAAATATATGCCATCCGAATTTCTGATGGGCTGTATGTATTACGACGACGGAAAGAGCAGTCCAACGACCGGAGAACGAAAGGAGCTTGGCTGCTCGTTCGCCTGGATGCACCACAAAGGACGCAACCGCCATCATTTCGAGTACTGGCTGGATTATCCGCTGCATCTGGAAAAGGGGCTGTTTCCGCTGCAGCCGGTACAGATGCCGCGCAGATATGTGGCCGAAATGCTGATGGATCGGATCTGTGCCTCAAAAAATTACAACAAGGAATCTTACACCCAGCATGACCCACTTCAGTATTTTAAACACGGCCGCGGCACCTCAATGCTGCATCCGCAGACGGCAAAGGAGCTGCACGGTATGCTCCGGATCCTCGACGAGCGCGGAGAAGAAGTGCTGATCCGCTTCGTAAAAGAATACTATCTAAAAGGCTATAAAATCTGAAAAAATCCCCTGCTTCTATATGCATATTACTTTGCAATAGAAGCAGAGGATTTCATATAGTTCGACTATAGCAATTCTGCCAAATCGTCTTGTCCGCATTATTTTATTGAATTGCTATAAATGACACAAACGAATAGCAAACGGGCCGCCGCTTTATGTGTGCTTGTTTACTCTGGATATACAAGCCGTTCTTTCGTGATGCCGTCCAGCACTTCTCTTAAATAACGATCCGCCAGCCAGTTTGCCATCGGAAGGTTCATATCCAGATAATTGCCGCAGTCCTTCGGACTTGCTCCCGGAACTTCCCCATCAAAGTCGCGGATAAACGTAAACATTTCTTTCATCAGTGACACAATATCTTCTGATGTATAATCACCTGCAAGCAGGAGATAGAAGCCGGTACGGCAGCCCATCGGTCCAAAATAGACCGTGCGATCCTTCCAGTTCTCATCGTTTCTCAGAAATGTTGCTCCGAGATGCTCGATCGTATGAACCTCCGCTGTATTCATGACCGGCTCACCGTTTGGCTTCGTCATACGAATATCAAAAGTTGTAATAACTTCTGAGCCGACGTGATCCTTTCTGGATACGTAAAGACCCGGAAGCAATTTGATGTGATCAATCGTGAAACTTGCGATTTTTTCCATAATATCTACATACCTTCCTTTCTGTGTCTGCCTTTTATCCTCACAACACCTGGAAAAATGCGAACATTCGTCATTCCAGCTGCCGGATTTCTTATCAAGATTCCGCTAATAGGTTTTTCTGTCCCATATCGTTTAAAATTTCCTGCATATCTGACGGCGGCAGTGCAGTAAAATGCATTTGTTTCCCTGTCACCGGGTGTGTAAAAGCAAGAGACCATGAATGGAGCGCCTGCCGTTTCATTTGTTCTATCGCGGTCGGATGATACAGAAAATCTCCAAGAAGCGGATGCCCGATGTACTTCATATGCACCCGTATCTGATGGGTTCGGCCAGTCTCAAGACGGATCCGCAGTAAAGAACAGTCATTTTCTTTGCTGTACAGCAGCCGCCTGTAATGCGTGACGGCACGTTCCCCGCAGGAAAAATCAACGCAGCGCATGATTGCAGAGTCCGCAGCACGCGCGATTGGTGCATCAATGATTCCCTCTTCCGGTATTTCGCCTGCAGCAATCGCAAGATACTCCCTGTGGATCCTCCGCTCTGCAGACTGCCGGTAGAGCACAGCCGCACTGAACATGTTCTTTGCAAGAATCAGAAGGCCGCTCGTGTCACGGTCCAACCGGTTTACGCAGCGGTACACAAAAGCTTCTCCCTTTTCCCGGAAATAATACATGACCGCGTTTGCCAGAGTCTTTTCGTGGTTGTTGATTGATGGATGGATTGGCATGTCTGGCGGTTTGTTTATCACCATAAGATCTTCATCCTCATAGACAATGTTAAGTGGAAGAGGAGTCGGAATGATCTGATCCGAAGCTTCTTCTTCCCGGATCCACAGTTCCAGAACATCGCCGCACTGCAGCCTCGTGCTCGAATATGCCCATTCCCCATTTAAAATGATTCCGTGGTCCGTTCGCTTCAAATGCGTGAGCACATGATGCGAACAGCCATTCTGTTTTAAAAATTCTTCAATCTTTCTGCCGCTTTCTTCCTCAGTGACAGAAAAAGAAAGATGTCTGTCCATCTCATCCCTCCGCTTTTTCCTGACCACGAATCTCCTTTTTGCTTCTCAAAACCATATGGATTTTTCTCGTCTGTTTCAGTTAAAATCCCTTCCTGATTTCACGCTTTTCTGCTTGCCTGAAACGTACGATCCAACTTCTTTTCTGTACGGAACACTGGTAACATACCGCATGAGCCGCTGCACTGTCAATAGATTTTTCGGATTTTTTCGCGCAATTTACTTAACAAAAAGTCGTATCTGTGTTAAGATATCTAATATTGAAATTACTAGAATCCAGTTTCTCGTGAACAGGAAGCAGAAGTCGAATCAATGCGAAAACAGGAGGATGTTCAGATGACACAGCACGAAAAATATGTTGCATACGTCGGCACTTATACCCATGGTACAAGTATCGGCATTCACGTTTACGATATCAATATCGAAGAGGGGATCATGACCGAACGCGAAGTCATTCCAGTCAACAATGCCTCTCACATGGCAAAATCCTACAGTGGAAAATACCTTTACTCCATCGCAGACGAAGGAGTTGAGGTACTGGCGATCAAACCGGACGGCGGTCTGGAGCCGATCAACAAAGTCGGTATTGACGGTATGCGGGGCTGCTACCTTTCCACAGATAAAAATGGTAAATTCCTTTACGTAGGCGGTTACCATGACGGAAAAGTTACCGTCGTACATACGCACCGCGACGGACGTCTTGGTTCTGTCATGGACGGTGTATTCCATAAGGGAATCGGAAGTGTGGCAGAGCGGAACTTCCGCCCGCATGTCAGCTGTGTGATCCCGACTCCGGATGACAAATACCTCTGCGCCGTAGACAACGGGATCGATCAGGTTAAAATCTACCGCATTGACGAAAAGCGTGGCCGTCTTTCTCTGTACGACATCCTGCGCTGCAAACTGGATTCCGGCCCAAGGCTTCTTGCATTCAGTGCAGACGGACGTTTCGCTTACATGAACTGTGAGCTGACAAATGAGATCGTGGTTTACCGCTATGACGGAAGCAAAAAGAGCCCGGAATTTGAAAAAATTCAGGAAATCTCCACTCTGCGCGACCCGGAGACGATGGGAAGTGCCTGCTGCGGCATGAAGCTTTCTCCAAGCGGAAAGTATCTCTATGCATCCACAGCAGGAGAGAATACCGCTGCTGTTTATCGGATCGATCAGGAGACCGGCATGCTCACACGCCTTTGCTGCCTGCCGATCAGCGGAGAGTATCCGAAGGATATCGATGTTTTCCCCGGAGAAAAGACGCTTGTCGTGCTCAACCACGAATCCAACGAGATCCGTTTCTTCACGATTGACTATGAAAAGGGACTGCTTGTCATGAAAGGCCGCCCGATCAAGGTCGATACGCCAAACTGCATTCTGATCTCTAAAATAGAAGATCAAGCGTAAAACAGGCGCCTGCAAAAAGCAAACCATCATTAACCGTTTTGATAAAAAGTGGCGGAAAGTCATGGCTGTAAATTCAGTTCATGACTTTCCGCCTTTTTAACCGAATCAGGCAGGCAGCGAAGCGGATTGCAAATTTCCGCGCTTACTTACCATACACTTTTTTAATCTGATCCAGCCGTGAGGTCATATTAAGCAGCAGGTGGTCGGCCAGCGTCAGCGCCGTCATTGCCTCCACAACCACAACGGCACGGGTAACGACCGTCGGATCGTGGCGTCCCTGAATTGTTTCCGTCACACAGTGCCCATCCCGGCTGAGCATGCTCTGCGGCTGAGCGATCGACGGGGTCGGCTTAAACGACGCCCGGATCTGCAATGGAGATCCGTCGCTGATTCCGCCGAGAATTCCACCGGAATGGTTTGTTGTCTTATCTACTGTGCCATCCTCATTTTCCTGATAACAGTCATTGTTTTCGGAGCCGTGCAGGCGGGAAGCGTTCGTTCCTTCTCCGATCTCCACCGCTTTTACCGCACCGATCGACATCAGCGCCTTTGCAAGATTTGCATCCAGTTTTTCAAACGCCGGCTCACCAAGTCCAGCCGGGAGATGCTCCACGATGCACTCCACTACACCGCCGCTGGAGTCCTGCGCAGAAAGGCAGTTCTCCAGCCATACAAGCGCACGCTGCTCCGCCTTTTCATCCGGCATGCGCAGGCTGCTTTCCTCGATGCGTGAAGCATCAAAATTCGCCGGATCAACCTCCACCGGTCCGATCGACCTTACATACGCGGTAAACGCGACCCCAAGCTCCGCCAAAAGCTTTTCTGCCACTGCGCCCGCTGCCACCCTTGCGATCGTCTCACGCCCGGATGAGCGTCCGCCGCCGCGGTAATCCCGAAATCCATATTTCGCATCATAGGTGTAATCCGCATGTCCCGGGCGATACAGCTGTGCGATCGTGCTGTAATCCCGTGAACGCTGATCCTGATTCCAAACCAGCAGAGAAATCGGTGTTCCCGTTGTTTTTCCCTCAAATGTTCCCGAAAGAATCTCTACCAGATCAGATTCCGCACGTTTTGTGGTATAGCGGTTCTGCCCCGGCTTTCTGCGATTCAGAAATGGCTGAATATCCTCCTCTGAAAGCGGAATTCCGGCCGGACAGCCGTCGATCACAACGCCGATCCCTTTCCCGTGTGATTCTCCCCAGGTCATAACTTTAAAGATTGTTCCAAATGTTGATCCAGCCATAGCTTTCTCCCCTCTGTACTTTGCATTATTCTTTCCGTAGTATAATACAAACGCCCGAAGACTGGCAAGTATTTTACGTCTGCTTCACGAAAATTGTCTATATCGTTCAGAGCCAGGCTCCAAAACATTCCCTGGCTCTGAACGACAGGCATTTTCTTAAAATTATCTAAATAGTAGAAAAGGGGAGGCTTCCAGATTGACAAAAAGTAGCCGGAAATCTATAATAGAAAAATCTGCAGCGATGCAGAAGAATACGTAAAAGAAAGAGGATGACCTATGAATTTTCTGAATAAACTGGAGCGTAAATATGGAAGATACGCGATACAGAATCTGCCGATGATCATGGTGGTTCTGTATGTCGTGGGTTACGTAATTGATCTGTTTTTTCCGTCAGCGCTCAGTCTTTTCCAGCTGGAACCTTATGATATCCTGCACGGTCAGATCTGGCGTCTCGTGACGTGGGTGATCATTCCGCCGTCCAGTCTTGACATCTTTACGATCATCATGCTGTATTTTTATTTTTCTCTTGGCCGCACTCTGGAGCAGACGTGGGGTCCATTCCGCTTTAATCTTTATATTTTTTCCGGTATGTTTTTCACCGCTGTTGGTGCATTTATTCTCTACGGTGCCCTCTACGCGATGACCGGAAGCCAGGTATATGGTATCGGAAACTTTTTCAGCACGTACTATATCAACATGTCAATCTTCCTGGCATTTGCCCTGACTTACCCGGATCTGCAGGTTATGCTGTATTTCCTGATACCGATCCGGATTAAATGGATGGGACTTCTCTACGGCATCCTGATCCTGGCTGATCTGGTGCGCGGCAACTGGGCGAGCCGTGTTGCGATTATCGCATCCCTGTTCAATTTTATTATTTTCTACCTGATCTCCGGAAGACTGGATCGTTTTTCCCCGCATCAGGCATACAGACGGAAGACCTATAAGAAAAAAGTAAAACAGGTACAGCCGCGCGGCGGCATTACAAAGCATAAATGTACGGTCTGCGGCCGGACAGAGCAGGACGGAGATGATCTGGAATTCCGGTTCTGTTCAAAGTGCGACGGCAATTACGAATATTGCCAGGACCACCTGTTTACGCATCAACATATCAAAAAGCAATAAAGTAAATGTAAAGAAGGGATACCATGAAGGAACTGAAATCACGATTTGTTCTGGATAAAAAAAGAATTCTGACCGCCTTATCTGCGGCGGTCCTGATTTTTGCACTCACCGCTTTTACAGCTTACGGAAGCGGTGCGCAGGGGAACTGGATTGCCCTCTTTCTCCTGCTTGGAGTTGCAGCCGGTGTATGGGTTCTGCTGGATCTGAACTTTGGAAAGATCATTTCTGTCATTTTGTATCTTGCACTCCCATTTTGCGCACTCTATGCGCTTGAAAACTATACGCACGTAATCTCCGATTTGTCTCCGATGATCCTTGTACTGAATCTGCTGTTTTTCTATCTTCTGTATGGATTTGCGGCATTTTTGTCTGGCAGCGTCCGCCGCGGTTTCCAGATTGCAACGCTTGTACCGATGCTGTTCGGACTGACCAATTACTTTGTGGTAAACTTCCGTGGTTCTCCGATCGTGCCGTGGGATCTGCTTTCTCTTGGTACAGCCGTTTCTGTTGCGGACAATTATACGTTTACCCTCTCCTGGAAAGCGGCTGCAAGTGTTCTCATGTTTATCTGGATGATCCTGATCGTCTCAAAATCATCTGTCACATTTCGGAACTGGAAGATCCGTTTCGCTGTCGCAGCTGTCTGGCTGATCGGCCTTGGCGGTTATATTTCCGGCATCCAGAAGAACAGTGTACAGAGCTTTTTCGGGATGGACACCACACTGTTTACGCTCAATGTCCTGTATCGGAACAATGGTATCGCAGCAGCCTTTCTCGGAAATCTGCGTTTTTTAAATATTGAGGAGCCATCCGGATATTCGGCAAAGAAGGCAGCGGAGATTGCGGACGAAGTATATGCCCAGAACTCGCAGGACTCTGATGTACTCAAAAGCGAAGACGTTTCGGACACTGATGAAACGTTCTCCGGAGAATCTGATCTCCAAACCGATGCGGAATCGATCAATTCTGAGCATTCCTCGTCCGTTAATACATCAGATTCCGACACGCAGAAGAACACCGGCACAGGTACAGCTGCCACCGTCACCAACCCGAACATCATTGTAATCATGGATGAAGCTTTTTCTGATCTGTCTGTCTGGGGCGATTTTGAGACGAGCGAGGAAGTCATGCCGTTTTTCAAACAGCTGCAGCAGGAAGCAGTCGGCGGAGAGGTCTACGTCTCCGTAAAGGGCGGCAACACAGCTAATACGGAATTTGAATTTCTGACCGGCAACTCGATGGCCTTCCTCCCGACCGGAAGCATTCCCTATCAGCAGTACATCAAGAGTGAGACACCGTCCCTCGCCAGCTACCTCAAATCCCTTGGTTACACGACGACAGCGATTCATCCTTACAACCGTTCCGGCTGGGATCGCGATACCGTCTATGAATATTTCGGATTTGACCAGTTTCTGGACAAGGATTCCTTTACGGATCCCTATCGTTTAAGAGGGTATATCAGTGATAAATCAGCATTCGACAAGATTATTGAGCAGTACGAGATCGGCAAAAGCCAGGGATCTCAGTTCATCTTTGAAGTCACAATGCAAAATCACGGCGGTTACAGCAAGGAAACGCCCGATTTCAATATTTACCTGACACTCCCGGAGGTTGAAAGCAAGACAACAAGTGTCGTAGCGACAGAGAAATACCTGACTCTGATCAACCAGACTGACCGGGCGCTGCAGGAGCTCGTGGAATATTTCGAGCAGCAGAGTGAGCCGACGATCATCGTCATGTTCGGTGATCATCAGCCTTCGGATTACATCACCAACACAATCCAGCGGATCTGCGGCGTGACAGGCGATGATACTCTGACTTCCCTGGAACAGGGTTACCGCGTTCCGTTCCTGATGTGGAGCAACTACGGGCTGGAACATCAGTATTACGACGGTATCAGTGTCAACTACTTAAGCTCCATCCTGATGCAGAACGCCAACATTGCAAAGACTGGATACCAGGAGTTTTTAAGCAATCTGATGCAGTCTTTCCCAATCATCAACGCAAACGTCTATCAGGACGCGGACGGTGTTTTTCACAGCTGGGATGAAAATCAGGAGGAACAGCTGAAAAATTATCAGATCCTCCAGTACAATCAGCTTGTTGATAAAAAACATCGTAACTGGTCATTTTTCGGCGGAAATGCAGGCAGCTGACCGCAGATTTTCAAAGTACGGTATTGACAATTTTGTCTGTCCTGTTTTATAGTAAAAAAAGCTTAAGCATACAAGGATGTATGCCCTCAGTGGTCGCAGTATGCAACCCTGAGGGCATTTTCTTTGAATACACGCACCATGTGAGGAGATATGATCATGAAAAAACCATTCGTAACCAAAGAAAAGCTGGAAGAGATTATCAAAACGTATCCGACACCTTTTCATCTCTACGATGAAAAAGGCATTCGTGAAAATGTAAAAGAGCTGTACGACGCTTTTTCCTGGAATAAGGGCTATAAAGAATTTTTCGCTGTAAAAGCGACCCCAAACCCGTTCCTGATCAATATTCTGCATGAGTATGGCTGTGGCTGTGACTGTTCCTCCATGACAGAGCTGATGCTCTCTGAGGCGCTTGGAATCACCGGACATGATATCATGTTCTCCTCCAATGACACACCGGAAGCAGAATTCAAAAAGGCCGCCGATATCGGCGCCATCATCAATCTGGATGACATCACACATATTGAAAAAGTAGAGCACGCCGTCGGATATCTGCCAAAAACCATGTCCTGCCGCTACAACCCGGGCGGACTGTTTAAGATCAGCAACGACATCATGGACAACCCGGGCGACGCAAAATACGGCATGACTACGGAACAGATCGAGGAGGCCTTCCGGATCATGAAAGCAAAAGGAGTCGAAGAGTTCGGCATCCATGCATTTCTTGCAAGCAACACTGTGACGAACGATTATTATCCGCTGCTTGCAAAGGTACTCTTTGAGCTTGCTGTAAAGCTTCACAAGTCGACTGGCGCAAAGATTAAATTTATCAACCTCTCCGGCGGAATCGGAATTCCGTATCGTCCGGATCAGGAAAAAAATAACATCCGCGTCATTGCAGAAGGTGTAAGAAAAGTTTATGAGGAAGTTCTGGTTCCGGAAGGAATGGGAGATATCGCACTCTACACCGAACTTGGCCGTTACATGCTTGGACCGTATGGCTGCCTTGTCACGACCGCGATCAATGAAAAACACACGCACAAAGAATACATCGGTGTGGATGCCTGCGCAGTCAACCTGATGCGCCCGGCCATGTATGGAGCTTATCACCATATCACCGTCATGGGAAAAGAAAATGAGCCGTGCGACCATACGTATGACATCACCGGCTCCTTATGTGAAAACAACGATAAATTTGCGATCGACCGCAAGCTCCCGAAGATCGCCATGGGTGATATTCTCGTCATTCACGACACAGGTGCCCACGGCTTCTCTATGGGTTACAATTATAATGGAAAACTGAAATCAGCAGAAATCCTTTTAAAAGAAGATGGCAGCTTCCAGATGATCCGCCGCCCGGAGACCCCGCGTGATTACTTTGCCACCTTTGATTTTTGTGACATCCTCAAAAATATGAACTATTGATGACCCACAATGCAAAGAGATGCATCGGATAAAACACATAAAAAAACCATTTCGAGAACCGGCCGCCTGTGCCGGTTCTTTTTCCGCTGTAAAAAAATACGATCACCACACCGGAAACCGGAATTCCGACTCCTTCCAGCAATCCTCGCGGGACTGCAAGCGCCCACGAAAGCTTTTTTGCGTATTCTACCGCCGAAACAAGGGAAAAGAGAAGATAATCCACGCCATACGCATACAACAGCTTCCGACGTGAGCCATACGCCTGTGCAAACAATACGGTAAACGCAGCCGCAAGCCCGCCCCAGTCGCAGATACACGTTGCAGCCGCAAGCAGGCAGACACACACGCTGCGCTCTGCGCTGTCCTGAATGTATTCCAGACAGACCAGGATCAAAAAGCAGAAGAGAAGGGTGAACAGCATATTCAGCTGACGTATGCCAAGGGCCGCCTGATACGGTACCTGTGAGATCATTGCAAAGAGCAGGAGCCGTTGTCCGTACTTCTTTTTTGAGCGGGTATATTGATATCCCTCCACCAGAAAATAGCACATAGTGACCGCTGTAAAATAACCGACCGCTACGCAAATCTCGTATTCCCAGGAACCTTCCCGCAAAAAGACATGTGCCATATGATTCAGCAGCATTGCAAACACTGCTGCGTATTTTATTACATCCCTGTTCAGCTTTTTTTCTCCCATTTCTATCATTCATCTGCCTTTCCCGCTGCACATTCTAAAGTGTGTTCTTTCTGGAAGTATACCATTTTCCCCTCTTGCCTTCAATCCCGTTTCCGTTCTTGGCATGTGGCAAAAAGCAAATCTGTTTCCATTTATTTTTTACGCTATTTATTACATAAATATTACAAGATTAGTTTTAAAATGACAATATATTACAGCATCTTTGTTTTCTTTTCATTTCTCGTTTTTCTTCCTCCATTTTTATTGATTTTTCATTTTTTATGCGGTATTTAACCTTTTAGCGGTTCTTTAAGATGACATTTTCCATCTTTTTCTTTCCTTTTTCATCTTTAAGGAAGAAATATTATTGTAATAAATATCGAATTTTACATGTTAAATTGTTACGAAAGTATGAAAAAATGATTGACAACCAGTAACAGAATCAGGTATAATTTAAACATGTTTCGAAGAGCAAAAAAAGCCGGTGAAAGCCGGTGAGAATCCAGGAGATCTTATGATACAGCAAACAAGTGTAAAAAAGCGTTTTCCGCGCATCTTTCCTGCTTTCCGCGCGAGATATGCCGGGAATATCGCCGCGGTGTTGTCAGCAGTCTTTGTGCTCACGGTTCTTTCTCTTCTCATTTCGGAATTTGACACAGGAAGCCGCCGGAAAGTTTATGCAACGGACTCTTCACAGGGCACCGCTCAGTTTCAGACCGGATTAAGTGGGGTAGTAGCAGGAGTATCCGGCATGGAAGCTTATTCCGATCGTACACGTCTCGTAAATGCAGGTTATTCAAATGAAGATACTCTGGCCGGTGCCGGTGGGATCGATCGGCGTATTCTGTACCGGACCAAAATGCAGCGCGGGACAAAGAGTGCCGGAGCACTCGGCTACTATGCACAGCAGACCGTCCTCAAAAACCAGATGGCCTCGGACGAATATCAGACGCTTCTTCAGATCGTCGAAGCAGAAGCTACCGGCGGTGATGTAACAAGTAAGATGATGGTGGCCGGTGTTGTGCTGAACCGTGTCCGCGATTCCCATTTTCCGGACACAATTCAGGAAGTCGTCTGGCAGAAGGATCAGTTTCAGCCAACCTCAGACGGCCGGATCTACAGCTGCACGGTCACCGATTCTACGACAGAAGCCGTAGACCGTGTTCTGGCCGGTGAGGACGTATCCCAGGGCGCGTTGTTCTTCTTTGCACGCGAATCGGCCGAGGCGGTCAACACTGCATGGTTTGACTCGAGTCTGACAAAGCTTTTTGAGTACGGAGGGCACGAATATTACACCTTCCAGAATTATGCAGGATAACCACACTGCAGTGAAAAAGCAAAAGGTCATTGCAATTCAGCCGTTGCAATGACCTTTTGCGTGTGGTATACTGCACGGGAGAGTTTTATCTTCCCGTCGGATACCCGGTTCGGGAAGCAATCACGAAAACAGAAAAAAAGGAGCAGGATACAGATATGGAATGGATGTATAGAAGTACAAGAGACGCACAGAATCGTGTCACCGCATCACAGGCAGTATTAAAGGGACTCGCAGATGACGGCGGACTTTACGTTCCTGAACAGATCCCGGCGCTTGATATCCCGGCAGAAGAGCTGGCTAAAATGACGTATCAGGAGACCGCATACGCCGTTATGAGCCGTTTTCTCACTGATTACACCGAAGAGGAGCTGAAAAACTGCATTCGCCACGCTTACGATGAAAAGTTTGACACACCGCAGATTGCACCGCTTCGCAAAGTCGACGACTGTTTCTATCTGGAACTGTTCCACGGCGCTACGATCGCATTTAAGGATATGGCACTTTCCATCCTTCCATATCTCATGACCACCGCAGCGCGCAAAAATCATGAAGAAAAAGAAATTGTCATTCTGACCGCCACCTCCGGCGATACCGGAAAGGCAGCACTGGCCGGATTTGCAGATGTACCGGGGACCCGGATCATCGTATTTTACCCTAAGAACGGTGTCAGTGCCGTACAGGAAAAGCAGATGGTTACACAGAAGGGGAAAAATACCTGTGTCATCGGGATTCATGGCAATTTCGACGATGCTCAGTCCGGAGTAAAAAAGCTCTTCTCCGATGAAGCACTGCGCGATGAACTTGCAGCAAAGGGCTTCTGTTTCTCCTCTGCGAATTCGATCAACATCGGCCGCCTTGTTCCGCAGATCGTTTATTACGTTTATGCATATGGCAAGCTGATCGCTGACGGCACCTTAAAAGCAGGAGAGGAGATGAACGTTGTCGTTCCGACCGGAAACTTCGGAAATATCCTCGCTGCGTTCTATGCAAAGAATATGGGGCTTCCAATTGGAAAACTGCTCTGCGCCTCTAACGAAAACAAAGTCCTCTATGATTTCTTTCAGACCGGTGTCTATGACCGCAACCGCGACTTTGTGCTGACGACCTCCCCGTCTATGGATATTCTAATCTCCAGCAATCTGGAGCGTCTCATTTACCGTATTGCCGGAAATGACTCCGAAAAGAATGCAAAGCTGATGGCGGAACTTGCAAAGAACGGTTCCTACACGATCACTGAAGAGATGAAAGAGGCGATGAAAGATTTTGCAGGCGGATATGCGACAGAAGCGCAGACTGCACAGGAAATCCGTACCGTCTACGAGAAGAGCGGATACGTGCTTGATCCACATACGGCAGTTGCATCCTACGTTTATCACACCTGGAAAGCACAGAATCATCCGACCGCACCGGCCGTCATCGCATCGACCGCAAGTCCGTTTAAATTTGCAAGAAGCGTCATGAGTGCGATCGACAGCAAATATGATGGAATGGAAGATTTCTCTCTGATCGATGAATTGTGCCGCATCTCCGGTGTCAAAGTGCCAAAGGCGGTAGAAGAGATCCGGACCGCACCGGTGCTTCATGACAAAGTGATCGAGACGAACGAGATGCGTCAGGCAGTAAAAGATTTTCTCGGTATGTAACCCACCATGCAGGCATTCATCCGACAGTATGGCCGGCTGAATGCCTGGCAGAAAGAAAATAAGAGGCTTACAATATGGACAATGTTTCAATGAATGCGATGTTCGATCTGCTGATCGCCGCATGTGGACTCTATATCGTCATCAATTTCGTGCTGATGAAGACATCCGGGTCGGTGCGCGGCACGGTACTGCTTCCAAAAGATACACTCCCGGAAAAATGTAAAGATCCAATCGGTTACATCCATGATGTCGGACTGTGGCAGGTATTATTTGGCGCCTGCAGTATCTTAAGCGGGGCGGTCGGTCTGCTTCAGGCTTATCTGCATCTGAATATCGGATTTTTGTACTATGCGACGTACATCCTGTTTTTTGTATTCGCAGTGCTTTACGGCAAAGCAATCCGAAAGGCAGTTGCAAAATACTGGTAAAAAATAAAATAAGAAATACGAAAAGAGGGGAGAAAGGTGAAAAAATTCAAAGAATGGCTTTCCGATTATCTGAGGTACATCCTGCTCATCATCGGTGCACTGCTGGCCTTTACACTGATCACATTCGGAGTACAGACCTGGCTTATCGTAAAGAGAGCAGGCTCACCGCAGACAGCAAATACACAGACGGAGGAGACGCAGGCAGCTTCTTCCAGAGGCGGTGCGATTGAAATTCTGACAGAAGCTTCCACCGAGACCGAATCTGAAAAAGAAACACAGACAGAAACAGCTTCTGAAACGGAGCGTCAGTCTGAAACAAATTCAGAGCCGGAAACAACGGCGCCGGCTGCAAATGCAGCCGGCAGTCAGACTTCTGACCCGACAGCTCAGACAGATGCGTCCGGAACTTCCTCCGAGACAGCAGCACCGTCCGATACTACCGTGACACCTGAGACTTCTGCCCCGGTACAAACCGAACCGGTCGTAATCCAGACAGAAGCACAGACGGAAACACAGGCTCCGACAGAACCCGCTACAGAAGCTCCTTATCAGCCGGTTTATCTGACCATGAAAGGTGCCTGCTACATCCGCAGCTATCCAGATTACGGCGACAACATCATTGGAGAATATCCGGCCGGAACGGTTGTCGAGTTTCTTGAAGATGTCGGCGGCTGGTACAAAGTCCAGATCGACGGTATGGTTGGGTATATGGGTGCACGGTTCTTTTAACCGGAGGCGGGCAGACAGCTCCGCTTTTGCCAGAATCAGGCAGGTATCCATCAAATATTTGAGCTTTGTTTTAAACTACATGAAACAGCCCGGGATGAAGATTTTATCGTTTTCATCCCGGGCTGTTTTTGCCATTCAGCCTGTTTTTATTCTGACAGTGCTTCCCACTGTTCATACAGTGCATCGATCTTTTCCTGAAGATCTGCTTTTTCCCGGCTCAGCTTTGTGCATTCCGCTACGTCGGTATAAACCTCTTCTTTTGTCATCCTCTCATCGATCTCACTGCTGCGGGCTTCCAGCTTCGTGATCTCATTTTCCACTTTTTTCAGATCATTCTGACGTTTGCGCTCTTTCGCCTGTTCCTCTTTTTTGCGCGCCCAGTCTTCCCTGGAAGAAGAGGAGGCAGAAACTGATGAAACGGCCGTCTCCCCAGACTGCTCCGGTGCGTAGATCTGTGTCAGCTCCTCCGACTTTTCCAGATAATAATCGTAATTTCCGATATAATTAACGATCGCATGATTTTTTAGCTCCAGAATACGGGTCGCAGTCTGATTGATAAAATAACGGTCATGCGAAACGTAAAGCACCGTACCGGTGTACTTACGGATCGCTTCCTCAAGGATTTCCTTAGAAACAATATCCAGATGGTTCGTCGGCTCGTCGAGGATCAGGAAATTCGATTTGGAGAGCATCAGACGGGCCAGAGAGATACGTCCGCGCTCACCACCGCTCAAATCCCGGATCCGTTTATATACATCGTCACCGGTAAAAAGAAATGCCGCCAGAATATTCCGGATCTCCGTACCGGTCATATCCGGGTAGACATCTGAGATTTCTTCCATCAGCGTCTTTTCCATATGGAGCTGCTGATGTTCCTGATCGTAGTAGCTGATATGCACCTTGCTGCCAAGTTCCACACTGCCCGCATCCGCGCGCTCCAGCTCATTGATGATCTTGAGGATCGTCGTCTTTCCTGTACCATTATCGCCGATGATCGCCACTTTCTCACCGCGGTGGATCTGAAAACTGATATCCGAAAAAAGTGGATTGCCCGGGAAAGATTTTGAGAGATGTTCTACTGTCAGTACATCATTTCCGCTTAAAATCTGCGGTTCCAGATGAAGATGCATATCAGAGCGCACCTCGGACGGCTTCTCAAGAACCTCCATCTTGTCCAGCATTTTTTCACGGCTTTCCGCCCGCTTGATTGATTTTTCCCGGTTGAACGATTTCAGCTTTGCAATAACCGCCTCCTGATGGCGGATCTCCTGCTGCTGGTTCATATACGCCTTCCACTCCGTCTCACGAAGCTGCGCCTTTTTCTCCGCATAAGCAGAATAGTTGCCGGTAAAGCTCATTACTTTTCCGCCGTCGATCTCAATAATTTTGGAGACGACGCGGTTTAAGAAATACCGGTCGTGAGCGACAATCAGAACAGCCCCTTTATAGTTCATCAGATAGTTTTCCAGCCATGCGATTGAATTCAGATCCAGATGGTTGATCGGCTCGTCGAGCAGAAGAAGATCCGGTGAGGAGAGGAGCAGGCGGCCGAGTGCAACACGCGTTTTCTGGCCGCCGGAAAGCGTGCAGATCTTTTTGTCGAACTCATCCTCGCTAAATCCCAGTCCCTTGAGCACACCGGTCAGTTCACTCTGAAGCGCATACCCATTCTGATGCTCATACTCGGTAGAAATACGATTGTACTGCTCCATCAGCCGCTGCAGTGCATCCCCGGAAAGATGCTTCATTTCATGCTCCATCTCGCGCAGTTTTTTCTCCATGCGCAGCACATCTTCCTTGACGCTGAGCAGCTCCTCATAGATTGTCTGCTCACTGTGAACATCCTGATGCTGTTCAAGATATCCGATTGTTTTTCCTTTTGAGAGCGCAACCACACCCTCATCCGGCTCCATTTCTCCGACGATGATCCGGAGCAGCGTTGTCTTTCCCGCTCCGTTGATTCCGACGATCGCCGCCTTCTCATGATCCTCAATATGAAATGATGCCTGCTTTAAGATCACGTCCGTTCCAAATGCTTTGCTTATATTTTGACACGATAATATCATGAAAAACTCCTTTTCCAAAAATTGCCCGTTTTCTATTACACATCTTACTCATTATAACGGAAATCAGGAAAAACTCAAGAAAAAATTCGATGTATAACTTCCCCTTGCAAGCCCTTATCCTCTCCGTTATAATGAGAAAAGTGTCCAAAACGAAATGGGAGGATCATTCATGATAAATCAGACAGACGGCAATGCATATCTTGCTTATGTATCCGAAAAAATAAAAAACCGGCTTCTTGCACTGAAGGAAACCCTTTTGCAGGGGCAGCAGGAAATCCATGACATGCACGACTATTACTGGGAAAATTATACGGAAATGGACGAGTATGGATACGAAAATTATGACAATCAGCAGGCACTTCTTCAGCAGGTAAACGCCAACCAGGCCGCACTGCAAAAGCAGCAGCACCTGAAGCACATGCTGGACGCCCCGTTTTTCGGGCGGATCGATTTTCAGTACGAAGGAGAAGAGGAGCCGGAGAGTTTTTATATCGGCATTGGGACATTTGCAGAGCGAAATGGAGCGCTTCCTCTGATCTATGACTGGCGCTCTCCGGTCAGCAGTCTGTTTTATGATTACGAGAAAGGGCCGGCCTCCTATGAAGCACCCGGTGGGACAATGTCCGGAGAAATCACCGCGAGATGGCAGTATAAAATCCGCGGAGGAAAAATGGTCTACGCATTCGAAAGCGACGTGAAGATCGATGATGATATCCTGCGCGCTGAGCTTGGAAGCAGTGGTGAGGTGCAGCTGAAAAATATCATCCGCACCATTCAAAAAGAGCAGAATGCGATCATCCGCAACACAAAAGACCGGATTCTCGTCATTCAGGGAGCTGCAGGAAGCGGAAAGACTTCCGTCGCACTCCACAGGATCGCCTACCTGCTGTATCATGACCGGAAAAACCTGAAATCCTCCAACGTCCTGATTCTGTCTCCAAATGGCGTATTTTCTGACTATATTTCACATATTCTTCCAGAACTCGGTGAGGAAGCGATTCAGGAGATGAGCTTCGACGTCTTTGCTTACCGCAAGCTTCGTGATATCGCTGCCGACTGCGAAGACCGCTGGGATCAGACAGAGCGGCTGCTGCACGGTGCAGCCGACTCGCCTTCTCTTATCTGGAAGCAGTCCTCCGATTTTCTGCGCGAAATGGAGGGATTTCTGCTTTCTCTCGAGGACGATCTGATGAATTTCCGCGAGATCGAGTACCGCGGCACCATTTATTCTCCGGATAAGATCTGTCATCTGTTTTACGAAAAACTTGCAGATGTTCCGCTCCTCTCCAGAATGGATGAGATCGCAGAGTTTTTTATCGACGAAGCGGAAACGCTGCTGAACAAAGGCCTGCCGGATGAAGCAAAAGAGGAGCTGCATGAAAAGTTCCGCCGGATGTACGGGACGATGGATCTTTACCGTCTCTATAACCGTTTTCTGAAAGAGCAGGGATTTGATCCCCTGCCAGATGTTCCTTTGGAAAAACGTACCATTGCGTACGAAGATGTTTATCCGCTCCTGTATCTGAAATATCGGCTGCTGCGCCAGAAAGAACGCACCGGGATCAAGCACCTGATCGTCGATGAAATGCAGGACTATACAAGGCTCCAGTACACAATTCTCCGTCAGATGTTTTCCTGCCGCATGACCATTCTCGGCGACCGTGCACAGACCATCGACCAGGAACCTCGCGATGTTCTGAAATTTCTGCCGTCGATCTTTGGGCGTGACATCCACCGTATCGAGATGAAAAAATCATATCGAAATACGACCGAGATTGCCGCATATGCCAGCCAGATACTCGGAATTACGGATCTTGAGCTCTACGAGCGCCATGGCAAACCAGTGGAAACAAATCACGTTTCTTCTTTTGAAGAAGCGCTTACCTGCGCACTGGCTTCACTGGATCTTTCCGACCGCTATGAAACGGCTGCGATTCTCCTGCCATGCGCGGACGATGCCGCCGCTGTTTACGGGCAGCTGAAAAATCACCCGGCATTCCAGATGCCGGACGGCATGACACTGTCGCTTCTGGACCGCAACAGCATACATTTTCGCAAGGGGCTTACCGTCACCACCTATTATCTTGCAAAAGGGCTGGAATTTGACCAGGTATTCGGCATTTTCCCGGCAGACGATGACCGTCCGATCATGCGGCAGGCCAAATATATCACGGCGACCCGGGCACTGCATGAGCTGTATCTGTATCTATACAAAGAAAAATAAATTTTGCCTGCCTTTGAACGAATCGCCACATTGACAATTTTTTATCACTCGGATATAATGAGCAGAGATAACTTACATGTAACTGACGCCGCTTTTCATATGCTTTTTATTTTCTGATGCGGTGCCAGGTATAAATCGCAAAAAAGAGGTTTGAACACGTGGAAGAGCATGAAATTTCAAAAGCGGTAGTCAAGAGGCTGCCACGTTATTATCGATATCTCGGCGATCTGCTGGAGGCTAAGGTAGAGCGCATTTCTTCAAATGAGCTCAGCGATATGATGCATGTTACCGCTTCCCAGATTCGTCAGGATCTCAATAATTTCGGCGGCTTTGGCCAGCAGGGATACGGGTACAACGTGAAATATCTCTATAACGAGATCGGTAAGATCCTTGGACTGGACCAGACCTACCGTATGATCATCATTGGTGCCGGCAATCTTGGCCAGGCGCTTGCAAACTATGTCAAATTTGAGAAGCGCGGCTTTTGGATCAAGGGAATTTTTGACGTCAATCCGCGGCTCAAGGGCATGACAGTGCGCGGCATTGAGATCCGCATGACGGACGAACTGCCGCAGTTTATCCGTGACAACCAGATTCAGATCGCTGCGCTGACGCTTCCAAAGGCCGGAGCAGAGGCAGTTGCTCCGATTCTCGTAGAAAATGGTGTGCGTGCAATCTGGAACTTTGCCCACACGGATCTTAATGTTCCAAAGGATGTGGTAGTGGAAAACGTGCATCTTTCCGAGAGTCTGATGCAGCTTTCTTACAATCTGAATCATCAGGATACGCATAAATAACCCATATCGTACCCATCAGGAAAGGCTGAAGCAGGATTCTGCGGCAGCCTTTTCGCATGGAGACCAGAAAGAAGGAATGTATCATGGAACAGATTCTTACAGCCGAAGGAATGCGCCGGTATGAGACTCATGCCATAAAAGAACTCGGGATTCCGGATCTCGTGCTGATGGAACGTGCCGCACTCGCAGTTGCAGATGAAATTGAAAAACACATTTCACCCTGCGGCTTTGTACTGTTTGTCTGCGGTACCGGCAACAACGCCGGCGACGGCTTTGCCGCCGCACGGATTTTGCTGGAACGTGGCATTGCATCAAAAATTCTGCAGGTGGGCGATCCGCTCAAAATGTCAGATGCCTGCCGTATCCAGCGGCAGATCTGCGAAAATCTCCACATTCCCATCCTGGAGAACTTTCATCCGGAGACCGATGCGGCGCAGGACTGCAGCCTGATCGTCGACGCATTGTTCGGGATTGGCCTTTCCAGAAAAATCGAAGGTACTTATGCAGAAGTGATCAGCTGGATGAACCGACAGCCTGCAAAAAAACTGGCTGTTGATCTTCCGTCCGGCATCTCCGCTGACACGGGTCAGATTCTTGGAACCGCGGTGAACGCAGACAGTACTGTGACCTTTGCAGCCAGAAAACCAGGGCACATCCTTTTTCCCGGAAGCAGCTGTGCCGGTACAGTCGTCTGCCGTCCGATCGGCATTCCCCTTTCCAGGCACCCTGTGACCGGGCTAAAGGATGTCAAAGCAGCGGAAAATGCGTTCACCTGCACTTCTGATGATCTGCCCGGTCTGCTGCCGCCAAGAAAAGCACATGGAAATAAGGGTACCTGCGGAAAGGTACTCCTGATCGCCGGCTCAGAGGGCATGAGCGGAGCTGCCTGTCTCGCCGCACGGGCTGCCTACAGAAGCGGGTGCGGCCTTGTGCGTGTATTTACGCCGGAGTGCAACCGCATCCCGGTACAGATCTCCATCCCGGAAGCAATCGTCACCACTTACAATGAAACACTTCAGGCAGAAGAGAAGCTGAAGGATGCGCTTTCCTGGGCTGATGTCTGCGGAATCGGACCGGGGCTTGGCACTTCGCAGACCGCAAGATGGCTTCTTCAATATGTTCTTAGGAATTACAGCGGGCCTCTTGTGCTCGACGCCGACGGGCTCAACCTGCTTGCTGCCGATCCCGAACTGTTTGTGCTTGTATGCCAGCGAAAAGATCCGGCCATCCTTACCCCTCACCTCGGTGAAATGGCGCGGCTTACCGGTAAATCTGTACGCACCATCTCAGAAGATCTGATCGATAGCTGCCGCAGTTTTGCCTCTCAGCATCATCTCATCTGTGTACAAAAGGATGCCAGGACGGTCGTATCCGATGGCAGCCACGTTTTCCTGAACACCACCGGAAATAGCGGCATGGCAACCGGAGGCTCAGGTGATGTACTCACCGGTATCCTTTTGGGACTGCTCGCGCAGCGTCCCACTCCATTTGAGAGTGCTGTTGCTGCCGTAACCCTGCACGGTCTTGCCGGAGATGCGGCAGCATCCAGCCGCAGCAGCTACAGCATGATGGCCGGTGATATTGCAGAACAGGTCGGCACTGTACTTCTGGATGCTGAAAATCAAACAAATCTGTTTCAATTATCTTAAAGATATCTTAAAGAAAGAAGGAATCTATATGTCAGGCAAAAACGGAAGAATCACCGCATATATTAATAAAAAGGCGATTGCTGCAAATTTTCAGAACATGAAAGCAAATCTGAAGGACGGCGTAAAAATGGTTGCCGTCATCAAGACGGACGGCTACGGCCACGGTGCTGTGCCGATCGCACAGATGGTCGAACCGTATGAGTATATCTGGGGCTTTGCGGTAGCGGCTGTAGAAGAGGGTCTTGCGCTGCGTGAGGCCGGGATCGCCAAGCCGATCCTTGTGCTCGGCTATACCTTTGAAGCGGATTACCCGGCTATGATCAAAAACGGAATCCGCCCGGCTGTGTTCACGATGAAAATGGCAGAAGAATTTGCTGCTGCCGCCCGGACACTGGGAGTAAAAGCACCGATCCATATCGCAGTCGACACCGGCATGTCCCGCATCGGTTTTGCAGACTGTGAAGAGAGTGTCCACACAGTCAGTGCTATCAGCCGTATTCCAGACCTGACAATCGAGGGTGCGTTCACGCATTTCGCAAGAGCTGATGAGACGGATAAATCCTCTGCAATGCAGCAGTTCCGCCGTTTTGACGGTTTCTGCCGCAATCTGGAGCATGCAGGTGTAAAAAATTTCCTGCGCCACTGCTCAAACAGCGCCGGAATCCTTGAACTCCCGGAGGTCAACATGGACATGGTCCGCGCCGGGATCACGATCTACGGCATCTATCCGTCCGATGAAGTTGCAAGAGACATCGAACTTCACCCGGCTATGGAACTGAAATCGCATGTTGTATACATAAAACAGATCGCAAAAGGCACGGCAATCAGCTACGGCGGTACCTTCGTAGCCGATCACGATATGCGCATCGCCACGATCCCGGTCGGCTACGGAGACGGTTATCCACGCAGCCTCAGCAGCAAGGGAAGTGTACTGATCCGCGGCAGACGGGCACCGATCGTCGGAAGAGTCTGCATGGATCAGTTCATGGTCGATGTCACAGATATCCCTGCCGAGCTGCTCGATGAGGTAACACTGCTTGGAAAAGACGGAGAAGAGGAGATTACGATTGATGAACTGGGTACACTTTCCGGCCGTTTTCCATATGAATTCGTCTGCGACATCGGGAAACGCGTCCCACGGGTTTATCTGGATTAATGCCTCCGCAGGACTGATCGGTCCAAAGCTCCGCAGGTCTGATTGGTCTAAAGCTCCACTGGTCTGATTCTGCGCAAATCTACGAATATCCGCTTTCATCTGAGTTGATCAGACAGTTCAGCCAGTCCGAAGAAGTGATCGGCCAAAGCAGTACTTCGAACTGGTCAGAGAAGTGAATACACAAAGGAAACAGGGAAATACTGATATCAGAGAAAAAAATCCTTGTGATCGGAGTGTGAGAAGTGTGAATATTCGGAGAGGCGATATCTTTTATGCAGACCTGCGGCCAGTGGTCGGTTCTGAGCAGGGCGGAATCCGCCCCGTGCTCATCATCCAGAATGATGTCGGCAACCGGCACAGTCCTACGGTGATCTGTGCCGCCATCACGTCGAAAATGAACAAGGCCAAACTGCCTACCCACGTCGAGATTCAGGCCGGCCGTTATCAGATCGTGCGCGATTCCGTTATCCTGCTGGAACAGCTGCGTACCATCGACAAACGCCGTTTAAAAGACCGTGTCTGTCATCTGGACGATGAGATGCTCACCCGCGTTGACCGGGCACTTCAGGTAAGTCTTGAGTTGTCCGGCAGCGATCGGCAGAAAGCCGGAACTACATAACGGTCTGGTTTCCTGCAAAACGAAACATCCAAACCTTGACGAATATCATCGAAAATGGTATAGTCTTAAATAATGCGGTCTTTTGGCCCGTTTTTATTTTAAAAGGTGAAGGAGAGAAAAACACCCTATGGACAGTGACGCGAGTACCTTATTCGGTGCCATTTTGTTAGCGTTTCTACTGATTATCAATTTTATTATGACAGCGTTTCTCGCTGCGATCCGTTCTATCTCCGACAGTGATCTGGAGGAAGCATTTGCGGCGCAGGGGCGTCCGCCGGATCCGGTCTGCGAGCTGAAGGATCATCCGGGGCGGCTGACACACACCGTCTGGCTGCTCACCGCCGTCACGTACACGCTGGCCGGTTATCTTATCACACGTGCATCGAGGCAGTATCCGCTTTATGTGATCTTCCCTGTGCTTGCCGTGTTCTTTTATCTTTTCGGAAATTCCATTCCGGAGATGCTCGGCCATAAAAACGCCTCCCGCTGGCTGCTGCACCGCTTTGGTATTGCCCATGCAGTCATGACGGTACTGTTTCCGTTTACATACGTATTGACCTGCATTTCAAACCTCTGCATCCGTCTGTTCGGTATTGATCCGAAATCACTTGAGACAGAGGTAACAGAAGATGAGATCATTTCCATGGTAAACGAAGGCCATGAACAGGGCGTACTCGATGCTGATGAGGCAGAGATGATCCAGAACATTTTTGAGATGGATGACAAAAAAGCCAGCGATATTATGATCCATCGAAAAAACATCATCGGCATCGATGGTCATATCAATCTGCGGGATGCAATCGCCTTCATGGTCGAGCAGCCCGTATCCAGGTTCCCGGTCTACGAAGAAAACATCGACAATATCATTGGCATTCTCCATTTCAAGGATGCCATGAAGTTTCATACGATGGATTCCTATGACAGCTGGCTCATCAAGGACATCCCGGATCTTATCCGCAGGGCACGGTTCATCCCGGAGACCCGCGGAATCAGTGACCTTTTCCGCAGTATGCAGGCGGAAAAGCTGCAAATGGTCATCGTCTCCGACGAGTATGGCCAGACAGCCGGGCTTCTGACAATGGAGGACATTCTGGAAGAGATTGTCGGAAACATTCAGGATGAATACGACAAGGATGTTGTCTTTATCCGTCAGACACCGGACGGTTCTTTCCTGATGGACGGAATGACACCGCTCTCTGATGTGGAAGATACACTCGATATCCGTTTTGAGGGCGAGGAGTACGATACTCTGAACGGATTTCTGATCTCCCGCCTCGACCATATCCCGGCAGACGGAGAGAAGGCCGACGTAGAAGACAAAGGATATCTGTTTCAGATCCTCGAGGCGAAAAACAAAATCGTACGCCTCGTAAAAATTTCAAAAATACAAGAAGAAGAGGAAGAAAAGGAGCAATCATAATGTCAGGACATTCAAAATTTGCAAATATCAAGCATAAAAAAGAGAAAAACGATGCCGCAAAGGGAAAAATTTTCACCATCATCGGCCGTGAGATCGCCGTTGCCGTAAAAGAGGGCGGATCTGATCCGGCAAACAACAGCCGTCTGCGTGATGTTATCGCAAAGGCAAAAGCAAACAACATGCCGAACGACACGATCGATCGCGGCATCAAAAAGGCAGCCGGAGAGCTTGGAACAGTCAATTACGAATTCGTAACATATGAGGGCTATGGCCCGGGCGGAATCGCAATCATCGTTGATGCACTGACCGACAATAAGAACCGTACTGCATCCAACGTCCGCAACGCTTTCACCAAAGGAAACGGAAGCATCGGTACACAGGGCTGTGTTTCCTACATGTTCGATCAGAAGGGACAGATCATCATCGACCGTGAGGAATGTGATATGGATCCGGACGAGCTGATGATGCTTGCACTTGACGCAGGGGCAGAGGACTTTTCCGAGGAAGAGGACAGCTTTGAAATCCTCACCGCGCCGGATGACTTCAGTGCCGTACGGCAGAAGCTTGAGGGAGAAGGCATTCCGATGGCATCTGCTGATGTTACCATGATCCCGCAGAATTACGTTGCACTTACTGATGAGACTGCTCTGAAGCAGCTGAACCGTACGCTGGATATGCTCGACGAGGATGATGACGTTCAGGCGGTATATACAAACCTGGAGGAATAATCATGAACGCTTACCTGACCGGAATTGAAGGAATGCCGAAGCTTCTTGACTGCTGCGAGGATGACCCGATGCAGTATTTTAAAAAGAAAACGTATGCTGACTCCTTTCAGAAGATGTACCAGCAGCATATCACCACTTTTGATGCGATCGAGCAGGGTTACAACACGGTCATCGACAAAGAGCAGTTTCTTTCCAATATGGCAGAAGCACTCGCGAAGTACGGCACGGAAAAATACAATTCCTGCACAAAAAAAAGCCAGAAGGAACGTTACCTGATGGATATGAACCTGACAATGGCCGTATTCGTCCTTCCGATGATCCTTGAGTTTCACGGAAATTCCTCCGTACCGCTCTCGGAAAAGGTCCTTGCAGCCTGGAAACAGGAATTCCCAAAATCCACACTGCAGGCGGCGGAATACTCTTACATCGAAGCCGGATTTCACAAAAAATTCTGCTACATCACCACTGCAGTCTGTGAAACCTTCGGCAAGCCGGATGACTGCTATGAGCTCAGGCTCCTGCGCACCTACCGTGACGGTTATCTGGCGGGCACACCGGGCGGAGAGGAAATGATCCGCGAGTATTATGACGTGGCTCCCTCAATCGTCAAGCATATCAATCAGCGGCCTGACCGCAAGGAGATCTACCAGTCCATCTGGGACGAGTATCTCTCCCCGTGTATCGTGTTGATCGAATCACATCAGCTGGAAGATTGCCGGGTTCGCTACGAAGACATGGTACATACGCTGGCCGAAAAATACTTTTTATCCTGACCTTTAATGGATTCCCCTGCATTCGTTGAATTTCAATGGCTGCGGGGGATTTTTAACCCTGTTTTACAGAGCATCTCTGTGAAAGGACTTCTTTTGCATCAATTTTCTTTTTCCGGACATACTAACCTCATGCGTTTTAATAAAATTCAAGGAGGAAACAGCTATGGATCAGGACAGAGAATCCGGACAGGGCAGCGCATCATCCGCTCCGCCTGCAAAAGAAAGCCGGAAAGAACAAAGGGAAAGTATCCGCGAAACAGGCAGCCTTGAGCTTGCGCACCGGATTTATCTGCTCAGTGTGATCGGAGAGATCGAAGGGCATGAATGCCTGCCGAGCAATTCCAAGACCACCAAATATGAGCACGTACTGCCAAAGCTTGCCGCGATCGAAGACAGCCCGGATACAGACGGGCTTTTGCTGCTGCTCAACACGGTCGGCGGCGATGTCGAGGCCGGCCTTGCGATCGCGGAGATGATCGCATCCCTGAGCAAGCCAACCGTATCCCTTGTGCTCGGCGGCAGCCATTCCATCGGCGTTCCGATCGCCGTATCCACGGACTATTCGTTTATCGTGCCGAGCGGTACCATGGTCATTCATCCGGTGCGCATGAGCGGCACAGTTATCGGCGCTCCCCAGACGTACGATTACTTCAAACAAATGCAGGACCGCATCCTCGGCTTTATCGCCGCGCATTCCAGGGCCTCCCGCGAACGGCTTGAGGATCTGATGCTTGATACCGGTATCCTGACAAAGGATCTCGGTACAATCCTGGTCGGAGAGGACGCCGTCCGGGAAGGACTGATCAATGAGATCGGCGGAATCAGCCAGGCGCTTACAAAGCTGTACGCGCTCATCAACGATCAAAAAGGATATGAAAACTAACAGAATGTACGCTTGTCCCGGCACGTATTCTTTGCTATAATAAGTGCCGGGATAAATGAAACGGGAGGCTTATCATGAATATCATACAATCTGTTTTCCTCGGGATCGTGCAGGGTGTGACCGAATTTCTTCCGGTCAGCAGCTCCGGCCATCTTGCAATCCTGCAGAATATTTTCCATATAAACACCGGCAGCACCATGCTGTTTGACATTCTTCTGCACCTTGGCACGCTTGCCGCAATTTTTATCGTCTATCATAAAGACATTGGAAAGATGATCGTGGAATTTTTTAAAATGATCGGAGATCTGTTTTTTAATCTTCGGATTTTCTTTCTCAATAAAATCCACGGGACCTCTCTGAAATACCGACGCGTCGTACATAATAATTACCGAAAATTTGTGGTATTGATTCTGGTATCCACAATTCCGACCGCACTGATCGGAGTTGTCGGAAAACAGCTCGTCGCAGCTGCATCCAATACCCTCCTGATTCCGGGAATCTGTCTTCTGATGACTGGCGTCCTGCTGCTGATCGCGGATAATTCTCCGGAAGGGCGCAAATTGCCAAAAGAAATCACCTGTAAAAATGGTATTCTGATCGGCATCGCCCAAGGACTTTCCACTCTTCCTGGTCTTTCCCGCTCGGGCACCACGATCACGGCCTGCCTGCTTTGCGGTATGGATCGCCGATTTGCGGTAAAGTATTCGTTTATTCTTTCCATTCCTGCCGTACTTGGGGCAGCAGTGCTGGAAATAAAAGATGCCGCTGCCGAATCAGTGAACGCAGGCACGCTTGGCGTTTATCTCGCCGGAATGGTCGTCGCAGCAGTCGTTGGCTACATTTGTATCAAAGCACTGCTGATTGTCGTGCGCGGCAAAAAATTCAAATATTTTTCCTGGTACTGTTTCGCAGCAGGCCTTCTGGCGATTGCGGGGCATTTTCTGATCTGATTTTCTGCTCCCATCCAAAAAGACACCATAAGAAACAGATGCCCAATAACGCAAAGCAGATAGCCTGACATCATCTGCAAACAAACTCCATATTCAGGAAACGAATGTATGGACAGAAATGATATAGAAATATAGAAATGGAGGCCGAATTTTGGCAGCAAAAGCAGCAAAAAAGAAACCTGACACTGATACAAAAACACCAGTACAAAAAACCAAAAAACCGGGAACAAAAAAGGCCACGGCAAAGACAGCCGCCAGCCGTACTTCTTCCTCCACAAAAAAACGCAGCAGCAGCTCCTCCGGAAATGCTGCTGTTGTTTCGAAAAAACAGGAGGTGATCCATGCGGCTGAACCAGCCACAAAACGCCGGCTGCTGTCCCCGTTTGCAAAAGAAGCCACCCTGCTGATTCTGTGGGCGCTTTGCGCCTTCCTTTTCTTCAGTTATTTCGGCTTTGGCGGGTATATCGGCGATTTTCTTACAAATCTTTCCTTCGGACTTTTCGGCACACTGGCCTACCTGCTTCCGATTCTTCTTGCATTTGCATCCGGTTTTCTGGTTTCAAACCACGGAAGCTACCACTCCGTACTCAAAACTCTGGCCGGAACGGTGCTGTATTTTACCGTATGCAGCTTTCTCGGACTTGGCGATTCTGTCTTTTACTCAGAAGCAAAGATTCTCGACATCTATCAGTACTGCGCAAACGGCAAAACCGGAGGAGGAGCGGTCAGCGGAGAAATCTGCCACCTGCTTACCCCGGCGTTCGGATCAATCGGAACCGGTATTTTTCTGACCATTGCAGCACTTCTCTGCCTGCTTCTGATCACACAGCGCTCCCTGCTGAAATGGCTGCGCCGCTATCTGAAAGAAGTTTATACAGCTTCCGCCAGACACCACGCCCAGTGGAGAGAGGAACGCGAAGCCTCTGAAAACACATTTTCGAATTTTCCTGACCAGACGCAGCTGCAGGTGGAACGTAAAACAGTAAATACCAGACGTGCGAACCGCAGAGAATGCGAAAACCAGGTCTTCTCCGGACGCACGAACCGATCTGGCACACAGCGCCGGAAATCAGGCACGGCCGCGGCGGAAGGCACCGATTCCGCACGCAGCGATGTCCGCATCGAACAGCGTAATGTCACGCCTTCTCTGATCGTGGAGACCGCAGAACGGCCATCCGCACGAACCGCTGCCAGTGCTCCGGCAGATTCAGCCGCTGGCAGGAAAGCTGATCCTGTTTCTGCAGCCCACGCCGTGACAGAGATGCCGCAGGATTCCTCTCTTTCCACACAGCCATCGAGAACGGATATCGATATTCCGATCCATTTTCCGGCGACTCCAAGGCAGCGACGCCAGGATCACAAGGTTACCGGTGTCACGCTCGATACCCGGATCACCGGCGATCCGGCCGCTGTCGGCAGTGACGTGCGCGAAATTCTTTCTCCGCGCGCTTCTCTTGGCGCAGAAGAAGAGCCTGTGGCGGGAATGCAGACCAAAGAGCGGGTAAAACCAGACCTGCGTTACATCAATCTGGATTCAGACGGGGACGATTCCGATCTTCCGGATGATTTCCTTTCTCAGCTCCAGGACTTTCCATTCCAGGAAGCTGCGGATCACAGACAGAGCACAGTGGACGATTCCTCAGTCCGTGAACTTTCCGGTACAGCCTTCGACGAACTTGACTTTGACGCATCCGCAGACAAAGCAGACGATTCCATCCATATGTGCCAGTCAAACGCATTCTCCGCTGAAAATGCAGACGTGCATCCTGCCCACCCGGAACCGGATGCTGTTTCTGCAGTCAGCATGGAGGACGACGATTCGTTCCTTTCTGCCAGCGATGCAGCGGATTTTGGTTCTGCTGATGAGAATATTTCTGATGATTTCTTTCTCTCTGATGAGGAGGCGAAGCTGCGCGCATCCACTTCCTCCGGTCATGTCTTTACCCAAAGTGTCAAAGAAATCTCCAGGGATACAACACGATCCGCACCTTCCACACGAAGCATAACAGCCGAATCCGCCGCAGAAGAAGGGTCGGAGCACAGCGCCAGACGCAACCCGCGCTCATCTGCGCAGGAAATTCAAGATGGCATAGAAGGTGTCAAGCAGGCAGCAGCAAAAACAGCAGAAACCGTGCGCAAAGAGTATATTTTCCCGCCGATCGATCTGTTAAAACCCGGGCAGACGAACTCCGGAAATGACCAGGATCAGGAAGTCAAACGAACAGCAGCCAAGCTGCAGCAGACACTCAACAGCTTCGGTGTCCATGCGACCGTCACCAACTACAGCTGCGGTCCAAACGTAACCAGATACGAGCTTCTGCCGCAGCAGGGTGTCAAGGTCAGCAAGATCGTTGCGCTTACCGATGACATCCGCCTCAATCTGGCTGCTGCCGATATCCGTATTGAGGCCCCGATCCCCGGAAAATCCGCAGTCGGTATTGAAGTTCCGAACAAAAAAGGCAGCTCTGTTGCGCTGCGCGACTTACTTGAATCGAATGAATTTAAATCTCACAAATCCAGCCTTGCCTTCGCGGTCGGAAAGGATATCGGAGGAAATACCGTCGTGGCTGATATCGCCAAGATGCCGCATCTGCTGATTGCCGGCGCAACCGGTTCCGGTAAATCCGTCTGCATCAACACGCTGATCATGAGCATTTTGTATAAGGCAAAGCCGGAGGATGTCAAGCTGATTATGATTGATCCGAAGGTCGTCGAGCTGAGTGTCTACAATGGCATCCCGCATCTGTTCATCCCGGTTGTGACTGATCCGAAAAAGGCAGCCGGAGCGCTGAACTGGGGCGTGGCGGAAATGACCGACCGCTACAATAAATTCGCAGAATACGGCGTACGTGACTTAAAGGGCTACAACCAGAAGATCGAAGCCCTTGGAGACATCGACGATCCGAATAAGCCGAAAAAACTTCCGCAAATCGTGATCATCGTCGACGAGCTGGCTGACCTCATGATGGTTGCCCCGGGTGAAGTCGAGGATTCCATCTGCCGTCTGGCGCAGCTGGCGCGTGCGGCAGGTATCCATCTGATCATTGCCACACAGCGTCCGTCCGTCAATGTCATCACCGGACTGATCAAAGCAAACATGCCGTCGCGTATCGCATTTTCTGTTTCTTCGGGCGTTGACTCCCGGACGATCATCGATATGAACGGCGCAGAAAAGCTGCTCGGAAAGGGCGATATGCTGTTTTATCCGCAGGGCTACCAGAAACCGGCACGTGTGCAGGGGGCGTTTGTCTCCGACGAAGAAGTTTCCGATGTCGTGGATTTCCTGAAGAGCCAGAATACCGACGCTTCCTACAGCGCCGACATGCAGGCACAGATGGAAAAAGTACAGCAGGTATCCTCGGCATCCCGCAGCGGTGAAGATGTGGATGAACTCTTTGCCGATGCCGGGAAATTCATCATCGAAAAGGACAAGGCATCCATTGGAATGCTGCAGCGTGTATTCAAGATCGGCTTCAATCGGGCTGCCCGTATCATGGACCAGCTCTCTGACGCAGGCGTGGTCGGTCCGGAGGAAGGCACCAAGCCGCGCAAGATCCTGATGTCCGAGAGCGAATTTGAAAATTACCTGGAACAGAACTGACCGGATCTTGAAAAAAGTTCCATTTTGAGTTCCATTCCGACAAAAAAGAACAGACAGGCAGTGAAAAACACCGCATATCGACAAATTTGCCGTTGAATTTTCTGATTTATTGTTTTATACTAAAGTGATGTTTATGGAATCGCATGCGGTTCTGTTACAAATGCGGCAGCTCACTGCTGTAAATGATATGGAGGTATACTATGTATAAGATTTTGGAAGCAGGAAAACTTGCGGGCAATATCTACCAGATGGTAGTAGAAGCTCCGCGTGTTGCAAAGCATTGCCTGCCGGGACAGTTTATCATCGTCAAAGCTGATGAAGAAGGTGAGCGTATCCCGCTTACAATCTGTGATTATGACAGAGAAGCCGGTACGATTACGATTGTATTCATGCCGATCGGCGCATCTACTGAGAAATTCTCAAAGCTTCAGGCCGGTGATTCTTTCCGCGACTTTGTCGGACCGCTTGGCCGTCCGTCTGAGCTTTGCGAGGAAGCAAATCTGGAAGAGACAAAGAAGAAAAAGATTCTGTTCGTCGCAGGCGGAGTTGGTACTGCACCGATCTACCCGCAGATGAAATGGCTGCATGAGCACGGCGTAGATGCGGATGTAATCGTCGGTGCAAAGACAAAGGATCTCGTAATTCTTGAAGATAAATTCAAATCTGTAGCCGGTAACGTATACGTCACCACCGACGACGGCTCCTACGGCAGAAGCGGTATGGTTACAAAGGTTATTGAAGATCTTGTAACAAAAGAGGGCAAGACCTACGATCACTGTGTAGCGATCGGACCGATGATCATGATGAAATTCTGCTGCCTGACCACAAAGAAGCTTGGCATCCCGACCATCGTCAGCATGAACCCGATCATGGTAGACGGTACCGGTATGTGCGGGGCCTGTCGTGTTATCGTCGGCGATGAAGTAAAATTTGCCTGCGTAGACGGCCCGGAATTCGATGGCCATAAGATTGATTTTGATATGGCGATGAAGAGACAGACAATGTACAAGACCGAAGAGGGCAGAGCACTGCTCAAACTGCGTGAGGGCGATACCCATCACGGCGGATGCGGCAATTGCGGAGGTGACAAGTAATGGCAGACGTATTAAAGAAAGTTCCTGTAAGAGAACAGGATCCGAAGGTAAGAGCAACAAATTTTGACGAGGTATGTCTTGGATACAACAAGGAGGAAGCAATGGAAGAGGCTTCCCGCTGCCTGCACTGCAAGAATGCAAAATGCGTACAGGGATGTCCGGTATCCATCAATATTCCTGATTTTATCAAAGAAGTAAAAGAAGGCAACTTCGAAGAAGCATATAAAGTAATTTCCATGTCCAGTGCACTTCCGGCAATCTGCGGCCGTGTCTGCCCACAGGAGAGCCAGTGCGAAGGCAAATGTATCCGCGGCATCAAGGGCGAATCTGTTTCCATCGGAAAGCTGGAGCGTTTCGTTGCTGACTGGGCAAGAGAGAACGGCATCAAGCCGGCTGCTCCCGCAGAAAAGAACGGCAAGAAAGTCGCGGTTATCGGTTCCGGTCCTTCCGGCCTTACCTGCGCAGGCGATCTTGCAAAGCTGGGATACGATGTCACAATTTTTGAGGCACTGCATGAGGCAGGCGGCGTACTCGTTTACGGTATTCCGGAGTTCCGTCTTCCGAAGCTCGATGTTGTTGCAAAAGAAGTAGAGAACGTAAAATCTCTCGGCGTAAAGATCGAAACCAACGTCATTATCGGCAAATCCGTCACCATCGACGAGCTGCTCGATGAAGAAGGATTTGAGGCAGTCTTCATCGGTTCCGGTGCGGGACTTCCGATGTTTATGGGTATCCCTGGTGAGACTGCAAAAGGCGTATTCTCTGCAAATGAATACCTGACCAGAAACAACCTGATGAAGGCATTCCGTGAGGATTACGACACACCGATCGCACGCGGCAAAAAGGTAGCTGTTGTTGGCGGCGGAAACGTAGCAATGGATGCTGCAAGAACAGCACTTCGTCTTGGTGCTGAAGTACATATTGTATACCGCAGAAGTGAAGCAGAGCTTCCGGCACGTGCTGAAGAAGTTCACCACGCAAAAGAAGAGGGTATCATCTTTGATCTCCTCACCAATCCGAAGGAAATCCTTGTGGATGAGAATGACTGCGTTGCAGGCATGAAATGTATCCGCATGGAGCTTGGCGAGCCGGATGCATCCGGAAGAAGACGTCCGGTAGAAGTTCCGGGATCCGAGTTTGACCTTGATGTCGATACCGTCATCATGTCTCTTGGTACTTCACCGAACCCGCTGATTTCTTCTACGACTATCGGTCTTGATACGAACCGCAGAAAATGTATCGTAGCAGACGAGACCACCGGTCAGACCTCCAAGGACGGCGTATTTGCCGGCGGCGATGCCGTAACAGGCGCAGCTACCGTTATCCTTGCAATGGGCGCAGGAAAAGCAGCTGCAAAGGGAATCGATGAGTTCCTGAAATCAAAGAATTAAGTTCATTCATACGACAGCAGAGCAGATCTGTTTCCACGATCAGTTCTGAGATCACGCATGATAACGAGCCGGATGGCAGTTTCTCCGCCATCCGGCTTTTCCATTATATACTTGTTCAGAACCAGGTAAAACTTTATAAAACAGGGATAAAGTGCCTGCCTGTCTAATCAGACCCGAGGAGATCCTATGAAAATCACTTTAATTACCGTCGGAAAAATCAAGGAAAAATTTTACCGTGACGCTATTGCAGAGTACAGTAAACGGCTGTCCCGTTACTGCAGTCTTGAAATTCTTGAGCTTCCTGATGAAAAGACACCGGACGGCGCCAGCGAAGCATTGGAAACGCAGATCAAAGAAAAAGAAGGGCAGCGGATCCTCCAGAGTATCAAAGAGGATGCCTACGTCATTGCCCTGGTGATCCAGGGAAAGCAGCGTTCTTCCGAACAGCTCGCCGCACACCTGGAACAGCTTACCGTACAGGGAAAAAGCCATATTTGCTTCGTGATCGGCGGTTCTCTCGGACTCTCACAGACAGTCTGGAAACGTGCAGATGAGCACTTAAGCTTTTCTCCGATGACTTTTCCGCATCAGCTGATGCGGGTTGTCCTGCTTGAACAAATTTATCGCTGCTTCCGCATCATCAAAGGAGAACCGTACCACAAATAACCCATCAGAACCGCAAAACGGACAGCCGCGCCCGATCTATGCATATACCCGCTTCACGTTCATAACTAATTTTTTCGTACCGCCTCCACTCAGAAAGGAGATGCAGCTATGACCAGACTGCTTACCGAACAGGTCTACACACAGGCCATGAATGAAATCGTGGAACCGTATTTAAATGCACACGGCGCTTCCTTTTTTCTCTGCCGCGAGGCAGACCGCGCCATCCACGTACTGCTTTACCGCACCAAAAAGCCTCCGAGAGGAACCATCCTTGTCTCGCATGGTTTTACCGAAAACATTGAAAAATATAAGGAATTTATTTATTACCTGCTGCAAAGCGGTTATCACGTCTGCTTTCCGGAGCACTGCGGTCACGGACACAGCTATCGCCTGACGGATGATTTATCCCTCGTCCACATCGACTCCTGGCAGCGCTACATCGCAGATCTTCTTTTTACTGCAAGACGCGTAAAGCACGCACTGCCGCAGCTTCCACTTTATCTTTACGGTCATTCCATGGGCGGAGGAATTGCAGCAGCAGCGGCAGCAGCGGATCCGACACTGTTTGCAAAAGTGATCCTGTCTTCCCCGATGATCCGCCCTCTGACCTCTCCGGTGCCATACCTCAGTGCAAAGCGAATCGCTGCACATTTTTGCCGCAGTGGTCGTTCTGACCGGTATGTGGCGGGACAGAAGCCCTACGGCAAACCGGAATACTTCGAAAAAAGCTGCGGAACCTCCCGGGGGCGCTTCGACCTCTACCAGAAAAAACGAGAAAAAGATCTTCTGCTCCAGCTTTCCGCACCGTCCTACGGCTGGCTCCATGCGGCAGTAGAACTGAACCGCTACCTGCAGTACCGCGGATACCGACAGATCCAGATCCCTGTTCTTTTATTCCAGGCACACGATGAACGGCTCGTATCCAAAAAAGAACAGGACCGATTCATCCGAAAGCTCAGACGAAGAGGCGTGGACGCCTCCCTGATCCGTGTGCCCGGTACAAAGCATGAGATCATCAACAGCAATGCCCTGGTGATGCGCACCTACTTAAAGCGTTTAACCGCCTTTTTCTCCTGACGAAGGTCAACGTGGATATTTGCAATCCGCTTCGCTGCCTGCTTGACTCGGATAAAAATGGGAATACTTCGCCGCATTCCTCATATACTGAATAATAAACACTGCGGAGCAGACACATGGCAAAAAAGCAGATCCCCGATTCCGGGAAAACGCTCCGGGCGCTCCAGCTCCCGGATGACCTGGCAAAAGGAACCGCATTTGTTTCCCTACACGGACAGAATTATGTGCGTGTGGAAAACTTTCGCGGCATTTCCCGCTATTCCTGCGAGGAGATCCGGCTTCTGACCAGAAAAGGCTGCCTCTGTATTCTCGGCAGCCATCTCGAGATCGAGTCCTACACAAGTGATGAGATCGAAATTTCCGGCCGGATCAAAAGCCTGTTTTTTCCTGAGTGATGCGCTCCGCCCGGGACGGCTATGGAATCACACTTTCTGGATTTTGCAAAGGGTTACATACGAATCCGGGTCTCCGGAACGTCGTGTGACCGTTTTTTTAACCTCTGTGCCTTTCACCGGATTCGCCTCTGGGATCTGCTCCCATCCGGTGAGGGGTACGAGGTTTTTCTTCTGAAAAAAGATTTTTTCGCCCTTCGCCCGATTCTGCGGAAATGCCATGTCCGGCTGCGCATCGTGAGACGCTGCGGCCTTCCTTTTATACTTTTTCGCTTCCGCAGGCGAAAGCTCTTTCCGGCCGGAGTTCTTGTCGCTTTTTTTCTCCTGTTCTGGCTCTCTTCCCATATCTGGAACATTCATATCGATGGAAATCTCACCTTGACCGATGACGTTTTAATGGAATATCTTGATCAGTCAGGCATCTTTCACGGCATGAAAAAAAGCCGTGTGGACTGCAAAGCACTTGCCGCCGCATTGCGCAGGGAATTTCCGTCACTTTCCTGGGCAGCAGTTGAGCTTACCGGTACGCAGCTGAATATTCATGTCCGCGAGGGACGCTTTTCCAAAAAAGACACAGCCGCCATTTTGGGCAGTACCGTGCGTACACTGAAGGAATCCTCCAGCCTTGTTGCCGCCAAAAGTGGTACCGTCACATCGATCTACGTACGCAGCGGCCTTCCTCTCGTTTCTGCCGGAGATACGGTAGAAGAGGGACAGATCCTTGTCACCGGCGTTCTTCCGGTATACGATGACAGCGGCGAGATCAGCCATTACCGTTATACAGCGGCCGATGCGGATATCCGGATCCGCTGTGAATTTTCCTATTTTGACGAAGCACAGCGAAATATTCAGGAAAAAAACTATACCGGCCACATCTGGAAACACACCGCACTTGAGATCCTCGGCCAGCCATTTTCTATTCCATCTGCTTTTCCGTCTTCTTTTTCAGCAGATGGCCACTTTGACCTTACCTGCGACATCCGGCAGCTGCACCTTTCTAAAAACTTTTATCTGCCCGTTTTTCTGAAAACCTACAGGGCAAAAGAATATGAATATCTGGAAAAATGCCTCACAAATGCACAGCTTTTGTCGCTTTTGCAGGCAAATTTACAGTTATTTAGAAAAAATTTAGAGGAAAAAGGGGTTCAAATATTTGAAAATAATGTTAAAATAGAGTGGACTGAAAAATCCGCGATTGCATCGGGAACACTGGTGGCAGAAGAAAGTGCCGTCAAAAGAGTTGCAGGATCGGACGTGAAGGAGGAATTACCGCAAGATGAGTATGATTGAAACGACTCTGACCGTCCCGGCAGAGCGCCAGAGGGAACTTTTCGGCCAGTTTGACCAGTACGTAAAAAAAATTGAACGTGCACTTCAGGTCACTGTGCTTAGCCGTGACGGAGAAATCCGGATCCTGGGAAGTCCGACGAATGCACTGCGCGCGAAAAAAATTTTTGAGAGCCTCGATACCCTGGCTGTGCACGGGACACCGATCACAGAGCAAAATGTGGATTATACAATTTCTTTGTCTTATGAAGAAAAGCAGGATGCAATCGTCGATATCGACAGTGACTGTATCTGTCACACAATAAACGGAAAGCCGATTAAGCCAAAAACACTCGGCCAGAAGGCCTACGTCGATGCGATCCGAAAAAAAATGATCGTTTTCGGTGTGGGTCCGGCCGGTACCGGTAAAACGTATCTGGCCATGGCAATGGCCATCACTGCCTTTAAAAATGAGGAAGTCAGCCGCATCATCCTGACGCGTCCGGCCATCGAGGCAGGCGAGAAGCTGGGATTTCTTCCTGGCGACCTGCAGAGTAAGGTCGATCCCTACCTGCGCCCACTCTACGACGCGCTGTATCAGATCATGGGATCCGAGAGTTTCCTTAAAAATATGGAAAAAGGCCTGATCGAGGTCGCACCGCTCGCCTACATGCGTGGCCGCACGCTTGACAACGCCTTTATCATTCTGGACGAGGCACAGAATACCTCTCCGGCACAGATGAAGATGTTCCTGACAAGAATCGGATTTGGTTCCAGGGTAGTCGTCACCGGAGACCAGACTCAGAAAGATCTGCCAGGCGGCATGCCGTCCGGCCTTGATACAGCAATGAAGGTACTCGGAAAAGTGGACGAGATTTCTTTCTGTCAGCTGACCAGCAAAGACGTTGTCCGCCACCCGCTGGTTCAGAAGATTGTCACCGCTTATGAAGATTATGAGAAAAAAGAAGCATATAAAGAAAAACGTACTGCAAAACACCAGAAAAACGCACCGGAAAAACACGGCGCATAAGGAGGGATAGTATGACCATTGATTTTGAAAATGAAAGCAGTCTTGATCTCGGTCTTGATCTGTACGGTGTTGCACAGGATGTCGTATCCTGTGCGCTTGATTACATGGACTGCCCTTATGAAGCACAGGTCAGCATTCTGATCACAGACGACGATGAAATCCACCGCATCAATCTCGAGCAAAGGCAGATTGACCGCCCAACGGATGTCCTGTCTTTTCCGATGGTAAATTATGAGACACCCGGCGATTTCTCGTTTCTGGAGGAAGACAGCGAGGACTGTTTTGATCCGGATTCCGGCGAACTGCTGCTCGGTGACATTGTGATCTCCGCGGACAAAGTAGCTGCCCAGGCAGAAGAGTACGGTCATTCACGCAGAAGAGAATATGCGTTTCTGATCGCCCACAGCATGCTGCATCTCATGGGTTACGACCATATGACACCAGAGGACGCCGCTGAAATGGAACGCCTGCAGGAAGAGATCCTGCAGCAGCTCGGAATCAGCAGACAGTAAAAATAGAAAAGGAGAACAGCATATGAAACAGTTTATAAATAAGAAGAACCGGAAACGACTGATCGCAGGCGCAGCAGCGCTCACCATGCTCACCGCAGCTTTTGCCGGAACACTGTCCGTATCAGCCCAGGAAGATACGATGGTGCGCAGCTTTCTGACCGGAAAGCCTGTGCCGGAATCCATTGGACGTAAAAAAGCGATTTCTGTCATGCTCAACAACATTCAGGATGCGCTCCCGCAGTCCGGCATCGCCAATGCGGAAGTCGTTTATGAAGCTCCGGTCGAGGGCGGTATCACAAGACTGATGGGTATCTTTGAAGACTATCAGGATGTACAGCGCATCGGAAGTGTACGCAGCTGCAGAAATTACTATGTTTATTTCGCACGTGAGTTCAATACGTATTACCTGCATTTCGGACAGGCGGTCTATGCTCTTGATCTTTTAAATCTGGACTCTACACTGAATTTGAGCGGACTCGATGCAGTCGGCGATACCGTTTACTACCGCTCGGAGGATTTCCCGGCTCCGCACAATGTATTTACGGACTATGACCGGATCCAGGCGGGCATTGACTATATGAATTACCCGACGGATTATTCCGATGAATACCTCGGTACAAATGGCCACTATCAGTTTGCCGCCGACGGTGAGCGGGTCACCCTGGATGGCGGAGAGGATGCTGTTGTGGCAGCACCGGGCTATGAATACAACCATCCATATTTTGTATATGACGCAGAAACCGGGAAATACACACGCTATCAGTATGGCGACGTGCAGACAGATTATCTGACCGGAAACGCCCTCACCTACGACAACATTATCTTCCAGTACTGCCCCTGGGAAAAATTTGATGACAACGGCTACCTGAATATTGATGTGCTTTCCGGCGGAGCCGGCAAATTCATTACGAACGGAAAAGCGATTGATATCACCTGGAAAAAAGATAACATCAATACGGAAGATCCATTCGCCAATGAAAACTTTGGCGTCACACATTACTACGATGCAGACGGAAATGAGATCACACTGAATCAGGGCAAGACATGGGTCTGCATTGTACTCGATTCCTGCAGCGGCAATGCAGCCGTATATTCGGATACCGCATCTTATACCGGCTGAATACAAGAGGTCAAACGTGAAAGAGAAGAAGAAAGACAGTAAAAACTATCTGGTGCAGGGTTCCATTCTGGCAGCTGCATCGATCATCGCAAAGCTGATCGGAATGGTATACCGGTTCCCGCTGACAAATATCCTCGGAAATGAGGGAAACAGCTATTATTCCACCGCAAATGAAATTTACAACATCGTGCTCATGATCTCCAGCTTCGGACTGCCGCTCGCAGTCTCGAAGCTGGTTTCTGAGCGCCTTCATAAGGGAGAATATAAGAACGCCCACAAGGTATTTCTGTGCGCTATGCGGTTTGCCGTAATCTCAGGCGGCGCACTGGCATTGCTTACCTATATCTTTGCCGGTGTGATCACAAAATACTTTCTGTCGTATGAGCTTGCCGTCTATGGCCTGCGGGTACTTGCTCCGGCCATTTTCATTTTTGCGATCGTCGGCACGTTCCGCGGCTATTTTCAGGGCTATTCCAATATGGTTCCGACCGCAGTCTCTCAGGTCATCGAACAGATCGTCAACGCAATCGTGACCGTCGTCTGCGCAGGTATTATGTACAGCTACGGCATGTCACTCGCCGCCGAAAACGGCAACGATTCACTCGGTCCTGCGTGGGGAGCCGCCGGCGGTACATTCGGTACGGTTGCAAGCATCACGGTTGCGATGCTTTTTATGATGTTTGTTTATACGACGCAGAAATCGGCAATCCGCCGCCAGATGCGCCGTGACCACAGCGGAAAAACGGAATCCTCAAAGGCTATCTACCGCACAATGATGCTCACGATCGTTCCGATCGTCCTGAGCACGCTCATCTACAACATCAGCAATGTAGCCGACCAGGGTATTTTCAACAAAGCTCTGCTTGGCCAGGGCTACACTGAATCTCAGTACGGTACGATCTGGGGAATATACTCCGGGCAGTTCCGTGTCCTGATGAATGTGCCGCTTTCTCTGGCATCCTGCCTGGCTCCGTCCGTCGTTCCGAGTCTGACCGCAGCAATGGCAAACCACAACAAACATGAGGCAAAGCAGAAGATCCGTACTTCCATCCGCTTTACAATGATCATCACGATTCCGTGTGCGGCCGGTATGGCTGCACTTGCAAAGCCGATTCTTACCATGCTGTACCCGAATCTTGAAAATGGAAGAGCACTCGCAGTCGGCATCATGCAGGTTGGTGCTCTGATGATCATACTCTACGCGCTCTCCACGCTGACAACCGGTATCCTGCAGGGTCTCGGCAAGCTCCAGACACCTCTGATCAACAACAGCATCGCGCTGGTTCTGCATTTCATCCTGCTTTACGTCCTGCTCACCGTATTTAATCTGAACATCTATGCAGTCGTCTATGCAAATATCTTCTTTGCTTTCGTTGTCTGCGTGTTAAATGCAGTGGCAATCAACCGTTTCCTCGGCTACCGTCAGGAGTGGTACAAAACTTTTATCGTGCCTTCTATTGTTTCGATCATTATGGGAGCCGCTGCCTATATCATTTACAGTGTCTTCCATGTATTTGCCGGAAACACTATTTCCACGATCATGGGCATTCTGGCAGGTGTCTGTGTATATGGCATCGGAATGATCTCCTTCCGCGGCATCACGGCAGAAGAGCTCGCCCTGTTCCCGAAAGGCCATGTACTGATCAAGCTGCTGCGCAGGGCTGGATTGCTGCGGTAATTTGAGAGTTAACCGGATCAGGCAGACAGCGAAGCGGATTACGAATATCCGCTTTGACTATCGTATCGGAAAACAGAACGCAAAGGAGAATATTACAATGGATTTCAGAGAAAAACTGAAAGACAAACAGCGCATCGTAATCAAGATCGGCAGTTCCTCTATCACCCATGCGCAGACAGGAGCACTGAACCTGACAAAGCTTGAGGTGCTTGTGCGGGAGTTGTGCAATTTAAAAAATATGGGAAAAGACGTGATCCTGGTCTCTTCCGGAGCCATCGCTGTCGGCAGGCAAGCCGTCGGATTTCATCACCGCCCATCCAATGTGGCAGAAAAACAGGCCTGTGCTGCGATCGGCCAGGCGCAGCTGATGATGACGTATCAGAAGCTCTTCAGTGAATACGGCCACCGCGCCGCACAGATCCTGATGACAAAAAACACAATGACAGACAACTTAAGCCGCATGAATGCCTCCAACACGTTCGATGAGCTTATGAAAATCGGCGCGATACCGATCGTCAATGAAAACGATACCGTTTCCACCTATGAGATTGAGTTCGGTGACAACGATACGCTCTCCGCGATCGTAGCAGCGCTCACGCATGCGGATCTGCTGATCCTGCTCTCTGATATCGACGGATTGTATACCGATGATCCTCATAAAAATCCACAGGCACGTTTTATCGATCTTGTCGAAGAAGTTGACGAACACTACATGAAAATGGGAAAAGGGAGCAGCAGCAGTGTCGGCACAGGCGGAATGGCCACCAAGCTTTCTGCCGCCCGGATTGCCACCGCTTCCGGTGCAGATATGATCATCGCAAACGGAGATGATTTTCATGTCATTCACCGCCTTTTGCAGGGCCGACCGATCGGTACCCTGTTCGCCGGCCATTACGACGAGAACTTTTATCTGGCGGACATTCTGGAAGAATAACTACGGGTTAACCTTTAACTGCTGACAGAAACTGTCCACGATCAGAAAACTCTGATCAGCCAAACAACAGCAGACCGGGCAAAAAACGCCCGCCTGACATAATAAAAAGGAGTACGAGTACACCATGGATTCAACCAAATTAGCACGCATCAACGAGCTTGCACGAAAATCAAAAGCAGAAGGACTGACTGAGCAGGAACGAAGAGAGCAGGCCATGCTCCGCAGCGAATACCTCGAGGCGATCCGCGGAAACCTCAAGAGCCAGCTCGATCACATCGATATCCTGAACAAAGACGGAAGCATCGAAAATCTTGGAGAAAAATACGAGGCACGCTATGGAAAAAATGGAAAAAAAGGAAATTAGACGTTTTGTATTTGCCAGAAGAAAAGCACTGACACCGGAAGAGATCACTGCGAAGAGCAGCCTGATCTGTCAGAAAATCATCTCCCTTCCGGAGTTTCAAAAAACAGACTGTCTCTACACCTACATGGATTACAATGGTGAGGTCTGCATGCGTCCGCTGATCGAGGAAGCGTGGCGGCTCGGTAAAAAGGTAGCTGCGCCAAAAGTAGCAGGCGAAACAATGGATTACTTTTACATCAAAAGCTATGACGACCTCCATCCTGGTTACTTCCAGATTCCAGAGCCGGATGCAGTAAATCCGGCGGACGATGAAGATGCTCTCCTGATCGTGCCAGGAGTCGGCTTTGACAGCCACCGCAACCGCTGTGGCTATGGAAAAGGCTTTTATGACCGTTATTTAAGTGCGCATCCGCATCATACAACCGTTGCGGCCGCATTTGATTTTCAGATCGTAGACGAAGTACCTTCCAGGCCGCACGACATCCGACCGCAGTATCTTTTCACAGAAGAGCAGAGTTTTGCCGATCCGGATACACTCCTGACCCGCATTGGAGAAAATGCAAAACAGGCAGAGACTGCACTGCGCCGCATTTCCACCAATACCAAAAATGAAGCACTGCTGCGCGCTGCCGCCTATCTTGAAGAATACCGCGACCAGCTGCTTGCTGCAAACGAGAAGGATCTTGCTGCGGCACGCGCAAACCATATGCCGGAAGGCCTGCAGGACCGCCTTGCGTTAAATAACGACCGTATTGCCGGTATGTCTGAAGGGCTGCGCCAGATTGCGGGGCTGGACGACCCGATCGGCGAGGTGGAAGAGATGAAAAAACGGCCCAACGGGCTGCTGATCGGACAGAAACGCGTACCGCTCGGCGTCGTCGGCATCATCTATGAATCCCGGCCAAATGTCACCGCAGATGCATTCGGCCTGTGCTTTAAGACCGGAAATGCCGCAATTTTAAAGGGTGGCAGTGATGCGATCCACTCCAACATGGCAATTGTATCCGTATTACAAAAAGCACTGAAAGACTGCGGTGTCTGTGAAAATGCGATCCAGCTGATCGAAACGACAGACCGGGAGACTACAACCCGTTTTATGCAGCTGCGAGAGTATGTCGATGTGCTGATTCCGCGCGGAAGCGCCCGGCTGATCCAGGCTGTCGTAAAAAACAGCACGATCCCGGTCATTGAGACTGGTACCGGAAACTGCCATATCTACGTTGATGAAAGCGCCGACCTCGACATGGCTGTCCGGATCATCAACAATGCAAAGACTCAGCGTATCGGTGTCTGCAATGCCTGTGAGTCGATTGTCGTACACGAAAAGATCGAAAAACCGCTGCTTGCTGCACTGAAGAAAAAACTGGATGAGCACCGGGTCGAGTTGCGCTGTGATCCATCCGCGCTCGACGCACTTGGCGGTGCTGCAGATCATGTCACTGCCGCTTCGGAAGAGGACTGGGGCAAAGAGTATCTTGATTACATACTCTCGGTCAGGACAGTAGCTTCCCTCGATGAAGCCATCGCTCATATCAACCGCTACAACACCGGCCACTCCGAAGCAATCATCACGGAAAATTACAGCAACGCACTGCGTTTTCTTGATGAGATCGACGCGGCTGCCGTTTATGTCAATGCCTCCACCCGTTTCACGGACGGCTTTGAATTCGGGTTTGGCGCCGAGATCGGCATCAGTACACAGAAACTGCATGCACGCGGCCCAATGGGTCTGAAAGCATTGACGACTGTAAAATATATTATTTTCGGTAATGGGCAGGTAAGACCATAACCTGCCAAAGCGTACCAAAACGGTACCCATGTGTGTTTAAAAATCATTTCCGCAAATTATGACACACATGCCGCGGAAAGCATTTTCCGTACACGCTTCAGATCAGAAACAGAAAGGATATTCCATGACAAACGAGATAAATTTTGACGAGATCGACCTGTCGCAGGGTGCTCCGGCGCAGGAACCACAGCGCCAGTATTACTTTATGAAAAAGGCCCGGGTACTGCTTGCCCAAAAGGAAGCAGAGCTTGGCCGAAAGCTGCAGGCCTGTATCAAAACCTTTGGCTGCCAGATGAATGCCCGCGACTCCGAAAAGCTGCGCGGCATCCTTGAGCTGATCGGCTATGAACTTACGGAGAACGAGGAAGCTGATTTCGTTCTCTATAATACGTGTACCGTCCGTGAGAACGCCAATCTGAAGGTATATGGCCGCCTCGGCTACTTAAACGGACTGAAAAAGAAAAATCCGCATATGCTCATCAGTCTGTGCGGGTGTATGATGCAGGAACCGGAAGTCATCGAAAAACTGAAAAAAAGCTACCGCTTTGTTGATCTTGTTTTCGGTACCCACAACATTTACAAGTTTGCCGAACTTCTGACGACCGCAATGGAATCCGACCGCACCGTATTCGATATCTGGAAAGATACCGACAAAATTGTGGAGGATCTTCCGGCTGAGCGTACTTATCCATTCAAATCCGGTGTCAACATCATGTTCGGCTGCAACAACTTCTGCAGCTACTGCATCGTTCCTTACGTCCGCGGACGGGAGCGAAGCCGCAGACCGGAAGATATCTTAAAAGAGATCCGTACTCTTGTTGCAGACGGCGTAAAAGAAATCATGCTGCTTGGCCAGAACGTCAATTCCTACGGAAAAAATCTGGAGGAGCCGATCACTTTTGCTCAGCTGCTCACCGAGGTGGAAAAGATCGATGGACTGGAACGCATCCGTTTCATGACGTCACATCCGAAGGATCTCTCTGATGAGCTGATCCAGGTAATGAAGCACTCAAAAAAAATCTGCCGTCACCTGCATCTGCCGCTTCAGTCCGGAAGTACCGAGATTCTGCGCCGCATGAACCGCCGCTATACAAAAGAGCAGTATCTCGCCCTTGCCGAAAAACTGCGCCGTGAGATTCCGGATCTTTCCCTCACAACAGACATCATCGTCGGCTTCCCGGGCGAGACAGAAGAGGATTTCCAGGAAACGCTTGATGTCGTCCGCAAAGTACGGTACGACAGCGCCTTCACTTTCATCTATTCGAAACGTACCGGCACCCCGGCCGCCGCAATGGAAAACCAGATCCCGGAAGATGTCGTGAAAGACCGCTTCAACCGTCTGCTCACGCTCGTGCAGGATATCTCAAGAGAGCAGTCCCTGCGTGTACAGGGACAGACACTTCCGGTACTTGTCGAATCCGTCAATGAGCAGGACAGCCATCTGGTCACCGGGCGTCTCAGCAACAACCTGCTCGTTCATTTCCCGGGCGATGCTTCGATGATCGGAGAGATTGTTCCTGTTTATCTGAAGGAATGTATGGGATTTTACTATTACGGAGAGAGAGCAGAAGCGTAAAGATTTTGTTTAGATAATGATTGTGCTTGGCACAGAAAGCTGATATAATCAAAGTAACGAAAAGGCATTGCTACAATGGCAATGCCCTTTTTCAGAAAAACTTTCAGTTAAAGGAGTTGTAGTTATGAAACAACAAAAGAAAAAAATGTCACTCGCAATGCAAATCTTTATCGCGCTGATCCTTGCGATCCTGGTCGGTCTGCTTATCCAGAGCCATGCGGATTTCGCAAATTCGTACATCAAGCCATTCGGTACGATCTTTCTGAATCTCGTGAAATTTATCGTCGTTCCGATCGTCCTGTTTTCGATCATGTGCGGTATTATTTCCATGAGCGATATCAGAAAAGTCGGCGCGATTGGACTGAAAACGGTATGCTTTTATCTTTGTACGACCGCATTTGCCGTTACCGTCGGACTGATCGGCGGAAATCTGTTCAAGGGTCTGTTTCCGGTCGTTGCGACAACTGATCTGAGCTACGAAGCGGCTGCTTCTACCTCATTTATGGACACACTGGTAAACATTTTCCCGTCCAATTTCGTTTCCCCGATGGTTGAGGCGAACATGCTCCAGATCATCGTAATGGCAATTCTGCTCGGATTTTCTATCATTCTGGTCGGCGAAAAAAACATCCGCGTTGTCAATGCGTTCAACGACCTCAATGATATTTTTATGAAATGTATGGAGCTGATCTTAAAGCTCTCCCCGATCGGTGTCTTTTGTCTGCTCTGTCCGGTCATCGCATCAAACGGACCGGCCATTATCGGTTCTCTGGCGATGGTACTTCTCGCCGCGTACATCTGCTACATCGTACATGCCGTTGTCGTTTATTCCATCACCGTAAAGACGATGGGTGGTATGAGCCCGGTCAAATTCTTCAAGGGCATGCTTCCGGCGATCATGTTTGCATTTTCCAGTGCTTCTTCCGTAGGAACACTTCCGATCAATATGAGCTGCACGGAAAAGCTCGGTGCAAAAAAAGAAGTGGCCTCTTTTGTTCTTCCTCTTGGCGCCACGATTAACATGGACGGTACCGCAATTTACCAGGGTGTCTGTGCAATCTTTATCGCAGCCTGCTATGGCATTCATCTGACACTTCCGCAGATGCTGACCATCGTGCTCACCGCAACACTGGCATCAATCGGAACGGCAGGTGTACCGGGCGCAGGTATGGTCATGCTCGCTATGGTACTTACTTCTGTGGGACTTCCGGTAGACGGTATCGCACTGGTAGCAGGTATCGACCGTATCTTTGATATGGGCCGTACAACCGTCAACATCACAGGCGATGCAGCCTGCACGATCGTCGTTTCCAATCTGGAAGAGAAACGCGAACGCAGAAATGCAGCAAAAGCAAAGAACTAAAAAGGAATTTCAATGACTGGCTGCGGTTTCTTAAAGCATAAACGCAAAACACCTGCTTTCACTCAAAATCCAGAAGGTATTCGCCCATGAAATATGAAAAGACAATCCCATTAAAAAACGGAACTACACTCCAGCTGCGAAACGGCACCGCCGAAGATGGAGCAGCAATGCTCGATATTTTTATGCAGACACATATGGAAACAGACTACCTGCTGTCTTATCTGGAGGAAAGCAGTCACACCGTCGCAGAGGAAGCGGAATATCTGCAGAAGAAAACAGACAGTGAAAATGAAATTGAAATTCTGGCTTTCAAAGACGGAATACTGGCCGGTATTGCCGGAATTGATGCAGTCGGTGCAAAATATAAGGTAAAACACCGCGCTGAATTCGGAATCAGCATTCTAAAAGAATACTGGGGATTTGGCATCGGCCGCGCACTGATCAACGCTTGCGTGCAGTGCGCTAAAGAAGCCGGATATGTTCAGCTGGAACTGGACGTTGTCGCAGACAATACCAGAGCTATCGCACTGTATCAGAGCGTTGGCTTTCAGGAATACGGTCGAAATCCGAAGGGATTTCGCTCCAAAACGGCAGGTTTTCAGGAGCTTGTGTATATGCGGCTCGAGCTGTGAGCATCCTGTAATTTTACAATCATACATAATTCTGTTCATACAAACAGGGGCTCATCTGCATGGCGCACGGCTGCGATTATAATCCTTTTAACACGAAATTTCAGCGTTACGTTTTTGCCTTCAGCAAATTAAACCTGTAGAACACTTCCACAAATCAGAGGCAGCGTCCGAAAAAATTTGACGCTGCCTCTTGTTTCTAAATCTTTTACTTTTTCATTAATTACACGTAACTGTTCAGAGCCAACCTCCAAAATGCTACGCATTTCGTCGGTGTGGCGTATCCGCCAAATAAAATTTCAAAAACAGGCTTAAAAATACAAGCATTTTCCACCTGTTTTATGAAATTTTGCTTGGCTCTGAACAGTTACAATTACACACTATTCAATCGGTTCAAAATCAGCCACTCCATGCTTGCACAGCGGGCAGATAAAGTCATCCGGAAGTTCATCGCCTTCATAGATATATCCGCACACCTTGCAGACAAATCCTTTCTTTCCCTCCGTTTCAGGCTTTGGTTTTACATTTTTCTGATAGTAGGTATAGGTCATCGTATCGAGATCGTTCATCACGCGGGCCTCCGTCACACTGCAGATGAACATTCCATGTGTGCCAAGATCAACGTACTGCTCCACCTTCAGTGACATAAATGCATTGATGTATTTATCCAGAAAGACAAGACCGTTATCAGAACGGTATACATTCTGACCGGCAAATTTGTCCACGCTACGTCCGGACTGAAATCCGAACTGCTGGAATACTGAGAATGGTGCATCTACCGACAGACAGTTTACATTGAGCACTCCCGTCTGTTTGATCACATGATGGGAATAGTTTGCCTTGTTGATATTTACTGCGATACGGTTCGGCGTATCGGTGAGCTGCGTCACGGTATTCACGATCAATCCATTATCTTTTTTACCATCATTGGAGGTGACGACATAAAGACCATATCCGATCCGGAAAAGAGCAGTCATATCGTTCTTGTTGGCAAGTGTATCGTTCTGCGCAATATATTCTTTGCAGAGCTCGCCAGCCATCGCTTCCAGCTGATCCTTATTTTCCGGATTTACTGCTGAAAGAATTTTTACCGTCGTATCCAGCCAGTTTATTTTTTTGCAGCAGGAAAGCATTTCTTTCATAACCTTTGCAGCGAGCGGTGCCCAGGAACCGTTTTCAATAATACCCACCGTGCGATTCTGGAAATTATGCTCTACCAGACGGGTGATATAATCATTCATAAACGGATAAATGCCTGCATTATAAGTTGTGGTGGCCAGTACCAGTTTGCTGTAACGGAACGCATCAGATAATGCCAATGACATATCATCCCGTGCAAGATCGTAGACAACAACTTTGGGACATCCTTTTCCGCGCAGTTTATCGGCCAGAATTTCCACTGCTTTTTTCGTGTGACCGTATACAGAAGTGTAGGCGATTACAATTCCTTCTGTCTCAGGGGTATAGGAAGACCATGTATCATACAGTCCGATATAATGTCCGAGATTTTCAGTAAGAACCGGTCCGTGAAGCGGGCAGATGATCTGAATATCCAAACCGGCAGCCACCTTTAACAGCTTCTGAACCTGCGGGCCATATTTTCCGACGATTCCGATAAAATATCTGCGTGCCTCATCATCCCAGTCTTCCTCTGCATCCAGCGCACCGAATTTTCCGAAGCCATCGGCAGAGAAGAGTACTTTATCCGTGCTGTCATACGTCACCATGACTTCCGGCCAGTGTACCATCGGCGCAAAGACAAAGGTAAGGTTATGTCTGCCAAGACTTAAGGTTCCGCCGTTTTCCACCACCAGCTTCTGGTTCTCCAGATCAAGGCCGAAGAAGTTGCGGATCATCTGGAAGGTCTTTACATTTGCCACAACTGTCGTATCCGGATAAACCTTCAGAAAATTTGCCACGTTTGCCGCATGATCCGGTTCCATATGCTGTACAATCAGGTAATCCGGTTTGCGGCCGTCCAGAATCTGCTCCAGATTATCGAGCCATTCATGTGTAAAATTAGCATCTACCGTATCCATAACAGCCACTTTCTCATCCAGGATCACGTAGGAATTATAGGACATGCCGTTTGGAACTTTATACTGTCCCTCGAAAAGGTCTACCTGATGGTCGTTTACGCCTGCATATTTGATGGTATCTGTGATTTTCATATGATCTCTCCTTCGTTATTTGTCAACGCAGACAACCAGTTTTCTACTGATTTGCCTTTCTATTGGTCTTTGAATGAACTTGATGGTATTATAACCACATTGCAGCAGAAAATCTGTTGCAAATACAACAAAATCAGAGTATTCTTTTAAGTGAGTCAAACAGATACTTGCAATCTGTTTCACTACTTATAAAATCAAATCACAAGGAATCCCTGTAACGTTTCACAAAGAATGCCCCGCACCTGGAAAGAGTGCTCTGCACAGAAAGGAAAACAGACATCGATGACGGAAGTTACTTTATTTTCTTACATAACCAAAGAGGAGCAGGAGCGGATGCGTGTCTGTTTCCGCATGCGCGAAACATCCTTTCAAAATAATGAGACAATCATGGAATATTCCAGCTCAATGAAAAAAATTGGTCTGATCCTGGACGGTCAGGCCTCTGTATACTGCTGCGATGAAGAGGGAAAGCAATATCTGCTGGATGAACTGAAAAAAGACGGCGTTTTCGGCGAACCCTTTCTCCTCCCGGAAGAATCTCAGCATTACTATGTCTGCGCAAAATCAAAAACGCGCGTACTCTTTATCGATTACGAGCATGTGGTCAAGCGCTGTGAAAATGCCTGCAGCTTTCACAGTCAGCTGGTCAGCAACCTGCTGCAGATGATTGCTATGCATGCCAGTCGGCAGGCAAACCGTATCTTTGTACTTTCACGCGGCAGCACCAAAAAGAAAATTATGGCATATCTGCATTTTACCGCGGAGGAATGCAAAAGTAACTGCTTTACCCTTCCTATGTCCTATACCTCCATGGCAGAATATTTAAGTGTGGATCGCAGCGCTATGATGCGCGAATTGAAAATGCTATCAGATGAGGGCATTATTGAAAAGGATGGAAAAAAACTGCGGATTCCTGTTCTGGAGAATTGATACGAAGCAAAGAGATTCATAAACAGCCCAAAGACGGAACTTTTTTTCAATTTCCTTCGTGATTTATTATTGACAGTTCTTTTTTGAAATGGTATGATAAACCAGATTTTGGAAGACGAAGATACAGAGTACCAGACAGAGTCTTTTGAAAGCAATTGTTTTGGACCACCCTATCAGGGTTAAGGCCATACGGACAGCCGGGTCCACTGCCGATTATGGTAACTTTGGTTACCTTATTGATTGAGTTAAAAGCTCAAATTTTATAAGTAGGTTCCTTTGATAACCGCGATGCGCCAGACGCGCAGACTTGTGAAACGGTCAATAAGAGTAGTAAAAGTATAATTGCTATATAGACTCTGACACGCATGATCCAGAAGTTTTATTTTTCCCAAAAGAGGATATTGTCCTTTTTGTGTTGAAAATAGAACAGATACATACAGATCAAAACGCAGGTTTGTGGCTTAGTGCCCTTATCTGCGTTTTTTTGTTCAGTCTGTGAAATTGCTGATTGAGGGTTGAAGCAAAGGAAGCTGGAAATGGAGGAATGATGAAAGGAAGTCGTTTTAAGTTGAACCAGAATCATGCACCCATACATGAAGCTCTGGAAACTTTCAGACGAATGAGGGTAGTACCATTTGATGTACCAGGACATAAGCGCGGAAGAGGTAATCCGGAGCTGGCAGAGTTCCTTGGACAAAAATGTGTAGGGGTGGATGTCAACAGCATGAAGCCTCTGGATAACCTCTGTCATCCGGTATCCGTAATACGGGAAGCAGAAGAGCTGGCAGCAGATGCTTTTGGAGCAGCACATGCATTTCTGATGGTTGGAGGTACAACAAGCTCCGTTCAGACAATGGTATTGACTGCCTGCAAACGTGGAGATGAAATAATACTGCCGCGTAATGTCCACCGGAGTGTTTTAAATGCGCTTGTTTTGTGTGGTGCGATCCCTGTTTATGTAAATCCGGAAGTGGATCAACGACTTGGAATCTCGCTGGGAATGCGCAGGGAACAGGTTGAGAAGGCCATAAAAGAACATCCAAAGGCAGTTGCCGTACTCGTAAATAACCCGACTTATTATGGAATATGCAGTGATCTACGTGCAATTGTCAAAATGGCACATGATGCAGGAATGCTGTGCCTGGCAGATGAAGCACATGGAACCCATTTCTATTTTGGTGGAGGGCTTCCGGTCTCAGCCATGACAGCCGGTGCAGATATGGCATCTGTATCCATGCATAAGAGTGGCGGAAGCCTTACGCAGTCAAGTCTGCTTCTCACCGGTCCGGCTGTACACGCAGGTTATGTGCGCCAGATTATTAATCTGACACAAACAACCTCGGGAAGCTACCTTCTGATGTCAAGCCTTGATATCTCAAGAAGAAATCTTGCACAGCGCGGCCGCCAGATTTTTCATCAGGTAGCAGATATGGCAGAATATGCCAGAGAAGAAATTAATGCGATCGGCGGCTACTATGCCTTCGGAAAAGAACTGGTAAATGGAAATTCAGTCTTTGATTTTGACATTACGAAACTAAGTGTGCATACGCTTGACATCGGACTTGCAGGAATCGAAGTTTATGATATTTTGCGGGATGAATATGATATCCAGATCGAATTCGGCGATATCGGAAATATTCTTGCCTATCTTTCCATTGGTGACCGCCCTCAGGAAGTGGAACGGCTTGTGAGTGCACTTGCAGAAATCCGCAGACGTTTCCAGACCGACGGATCCGGGCTTTTAAGCCAGGAATATATTGACCCACAGGTGGTAACCAGTCCTCAGGAAGCCTTTTATGCAGATAAATGCAGCCTGCCTCTTCGGCAGACAGAAGGAAAAGTCTGCAGTGAATTTGTAATGTGCTATCCGCCTGGAATTCCAATTCTTGCACCCGGGGAACGGATTACCGCAGAAATCCTCGATTATATTGAATATGCAAAGGCAAAGGGCTGCAATATGACAGGTCCTGAAGATCCGGATATTTTGAGACTGAATGTTCTGGCAGGGAGGTAACGGCAATGGAAATGTGGTTTTCAGAATTTCACACACCGGATGTAAAGCATAGTATCCGGGTAAACCGTCAACTTTATTCTAAACAAAGTGATTATCAGCGAATTGATATTTTTGAGACGCCTGAATTTGGCCGTGTACTGACTTTGGACGGAAATGTAATGCTGACAGAGAGAGATGAGTTTATTTATGATGAGATGATCACGCATGTTCCGATGGCGATCCATAAAGAAGCAAAAGATATTCTTGTAATCGGTGCCGGAGATGGCGGTGTTGTCCGTGAACTGACCAGATATGACAGGGTCAGACATATTGATCTGGTAGAAATGGATCCGCTGGTTGTCGAAGCCTGCCGCGCATATCTTCCGGAAAATGCATGCAGGCTCGATGACAAAAGAGTACATCTTCATTATGAAAATGCACTTAAATTTATCCGGCGGTGTGAAGGAAAATATGATCTCATCATTGTAGATTCTTCTGATCCTTTTGGTCCTTCGGAAGGGCTGTTTACCCGTGAATTTTATGGCAACTGTTATAACGCTCTAAAAGACGACGGAATTATGGTCAATCAGCAGGGAAGTCCTTTTTATACAGAAGATGCAAATGCTATGCAGCGCAGTCATAAGAAAATTGCCAGTACATTTCAGATCAGCCGTGTTTATCAGGCACATATTCCCACGTTTGCAGCTGGTTACTGGTTATTTGGATTTGCAAGTAAAAAATATCATCCTGTTGATGACCTCGATCCGGAAGCATGGCTTGCTTTAAACCTACGCACACGTTACTATACGACAAGACTTCATAAAGGAGCATTTTATCTTCCGGCATTCCTGGAAGATATGCTGAAAGAAGTGGAGGAATAACATATGATCCGGCCTAATATAGAAACTTTTATCGGCTGTGAAAGCAGCTTTGAACAAGCATCTGTGGTTCTTTATGGAGCACCCTTCGATTCCACAACAAGCTTTCGCCCAGGTGCCAGATTTGGTCCGTCAGCTATACGCCATGAGAGCTTCGGACTGGAGACCTACAGTCCGTATCAGGATAAAGACCTTATGGATATCAGGGTATTTGACAGCGGAGATCTGGAGCTTTGTTTTGGAAGCAGCGAATTGGCTCTTTCAGACATTGAAAACAGAACGAAAGAAATATTAAAAGCAGCTAAGCTCCCAGTACTGCTTGGAGGAGAACATCTTGTAACATTAGCGGCAGTACGTGCGGTATTTCATGAATATCCGGATCTTCATATCATTCATTTTGATGCACATGCAGATTTAAGAGACGATTACCTGGGAACAAAATTAAGTCATGCCTGTGTACTGCGAAGATGTCATGAGCTTTTGGGCGATAACCGCATTCATCAGTTCTGCATCAGAAGCGGTGAGCGAGAAGAATTTCAGTTTGCCGCGCAGCATACCGATTTTCATCCGTTTACTTTTGATGGTCTGAAAGAGACAGTCCAGGAACTGAAAGAAAAAAAGATCCCGGTATATTTTACAATAGATCTGGACTGTCTGGATCCATCGGCATTTCCGGGAACAGGCACTCCGGAAGCAGGCGGCGTAAGTTTTCTGGAACTTCTTGATGCAATCCGGACAGTTGCCCAGGCAAATATCGTAGGAGCGGATCTCAATGAACTGGCACCTATGCTGGATGTAAGCGGTGTTTCGACCGCGACAGCATGTAAGGTTCTTCGCGAACTGCTGTTGGCAATTGCAAAATAAACCAGCAACATACCCTATAAAAAGAAACTGATGTCAAGATCAAGCGGATATTCGCAATCCGCTTCGCTACTTGTTAAGGAACCAGTTATTTATCAATGTACTCTCGGAATCTTTTTGTGCTTGATTTGCAGGAAAGATTATGAGAGTACATATCAGAAAAAAGGAGAAAAAATTATGAGCAGAGTACTTGTAATCGGCTGCGGAGGAGTAGCCAGTGTAGCAATTCAGAAATGTTGTCAGGCAGATGAGGTATTTACAGAACTTTGTATCGCAAGCCGCACAAAGGAAAAATGTGATGCACTTGTGGAGAAACTAAAGGGAAAGACAAAAACAGTTCTTACCACAGCCAAGGTTGATGCAGACGATGTGAATCAGCTGATCGAACTGATCAATCGTTATAAGCCGGATCTGGTAATGAATATTGCACTTCCATATCAGGATCTGACCATTATGGATGCATGTCTGGCCTGTGGCGTAAACTATATGGATACCGCAAATTATGAACCAGAAGATACGGATGACCCAAAATGGCGTGCTATTTATGAAAAGCGCTGTAAGGAAGAGGGCTTTTCCGCTTATTTTGATTATTCCTGGCAGTGGGCATATCGTAAAAAATTTGAAGATGCAGGCCTTACAGCATTGCTTGGATGCGGATTCGATCCAGGTGTTACACAGGCATACTGTGCGCATGCATTAAAGCATGAATTTGACCAGATTGATACCATTGATATTCTGGACTGTAATGGCGGAGACCACGGATATGCATTTGCAACAAACTTCAATCCGGAAATTAATCTCCGCGAAGTAAGCGCACCTGGAAGCTACTGGGAAAATGGGCATTGGGTGGAAATCCCTCCGATGACCATCAAAAGGGAATATAAGTTTGACCAGGTGGGGGACAAGGATATGTACCTGCTTCACCATGAGGAGATTGAGTCTCTTGCAAAAACAATCCCGGGTGTGAAACGAATCCGTTTCTTTATGACGTTCGGACAGAGCTATCTGGATCATATGCGCTGTCTTGAGGATGTCGGAATGCTTTCCACAACACCGATTCAGTACAATGGACAGGAAATTGTCCCAATTCAGTTTTTGAAAGCATTGCTTCCGGATCCTGCAAGTCTTGGACCACGTACAAAAGGAAAAACAAACATTGGCTGTATTTTTACAGGCTTAAAGGACGGAAAGGAAAAAACGTATTATATTTATAATGTATGCGACCATCAGGAATGCTATCATGAGGTCGGAAGCCAGGCAATCAGTTATACAACGGGTGTTCCTGCAATGTGCGGTGCACTTATGATGCTGACCGGAAAATGGCTCAGACCGGGTGTTTATACGGTAGAAGAGTTTGATCCGGATCCGTTCCTGGAAGCACTCGACCGCTATGGCCTGCCACGCAGTGAAAGCCATCATCCGGAGCTGGTAGACTAATGGAAAAATCAGATAAAAGAGCACCATTTACAGCCACCGGCGGAATCATTCCGCCGGAATTTAAGAATATAAAAACGCCCTGCTATATCTTGGATGAAAAAGCTCTTATAAAAAATGCAAAGCTTCTTGGTAAAGTGGCCAGGCGGACGGGATGTAAGATGCTTCTGGCACAGAAAGCATTCAGCAATTATGACTGTTATCGCTTTTTTGAACCGTATCTTGCAGGTACCGAGGCCAGTGGACTGTTTGAGGCAAGACTCGGAGCTGAGGAAATGCCGGGAAAAGAAGTCCACGTATTCTGTGCCGGTTATCGGACAGATGAATTTGAGAAACTGCTTCAGTATGCAGACCATATTGTGTTTAATTCTCCATCCCAGCTTCTTCGGTTTGGACTGATAGCAAAAAAAGCAGGAAAAAGTGTGGGACTTCGGATCAATCCGGAATGCTCCACCCAGGAAGGACACGAGATTTACGATCCCTGTGCACCAGGAAGCCGCATGGGTACCACCAGAAAACAGTTGGACGAAGCATCCGAGAAAAATCCGGAACTTCTGAATTTACTGGATGGCATTCATTTTCATACCCTCTGTGAACAGGATTCCGATGATCTGGAAACAACACTGGTTTCTGTAAAGAAGCATTTCGGTGATCTGGCTGCCAGGGTAAAGTGGATCAATTTTGGCGGTGGGCATCATATCACAAAACCAGGCTATCATATGGAACGGCTGGAACAATGTATTCAAATGGCCAAAGCAGAGTGGAATGTGGACGTCTATCTTGAACCAGGCGAAGCATGGGCATTAAATGCAGGTTTTCTTCTTACCAGCGTACTGGATGTTATAAAAAATGGAGAGACTCAGATTGCAATCCTGGACGCCAGTGCAGCCTGTCATATGCCGGATGTACTGGAAATGCCGTACCGTCCTCCTTTATTAGGTACCGATGGACCAGAAGAGGGCGGGCTTACTGTTCGGCTTGGAGGTCCAACCTGCCTTTCAGGAGATGTGATTGGAGATTATAAATTCAGGCAGCTTCCTAAATATGGAGATCTTCTTTTGTTTGGAGACATGGCCATATATACTACCTGCAAGAATAATACATTTAATGGAATGCCGCTGCCTGATATCTGGCTCAGGCGTGCTGATGATACCATGCTGCAGCTTACAAAATTTGGTTATGCAGATTTTAAGGAAAGACTCGGAAGTCGTGAGAGAAATACTTTTGAATCCCTTTAGAGTAAATTGAGAAAAAAGCCATTCAGTTTGATTCGTTTCTGACTGAATGGCTTTTTAACCGAATCAAGTAAGGCCCTGCTTCAATTGCGGGAAGCAATAAGCAGGGGACGGGACTTGCGAATATCCGCCTGACCCTTGAAAAATAGCCAGGCAACAGTGCTCTTGAATGTTTTGCAAGAACGTGGTAATATTCTGATGGTATACTTAAGGTACGGTCTGAAAAGGACAATACCGTATAGTTAGAATGGTAAAATGCTTCCAAAATTAAAGATCATACATCAAAGGATAAACATGAATAAAATTAATGCTAACGAAAATATCAAAAAAAACATGCAGAAACCATGCATCAACTCTCCCGGAAATGAAACAAATATTGATAGATCAAAGGGTTCTGATAAAATGGCAAACCTGACACCTATGATGCAGCAGTACGTAAAGACAAAGGAACAGTACAAAGACTGCATCTTATTTTATCGCCTCGGTGACTTTTATGAGATGTTTTTTGATGATGCCATTACGGCATCAAAAGAACTGGAAATTACACTGACCGGAAAAGACTGCGGGCTGGAAGAACGCGCACCAATGTGCGGAATTCCGTTTCACGCAGTCGATTCTTATTTAAATAAGCTCGTTTCCAGAGGCTACAAGGTTGCAATCTGTGAACAGCTCGAAGATCCGAAGCAGGCAAAGGGAATCGTAAAGCGTGATGTGATCCGCATCGTGACACCCGGCACCAACCTCGATACCCAGGCACTCGATGAAAGCCGCAACAATTATCTGATGTGCATCGTCTGCATGGGAGAACATTTCGGTCTTTCCGTTGCTGATATTTCGACCGGAGAATATCAGGTCACTGAACTGGATGGTGAAAAAAAGCTGCTCGACGAGATCGTCAAATTTTCGCCTTCCGAGATCATCTGTAATCAGGCATTCTGCGTCAGCAGCATCGATCTGGAGGATCTGAAAGAGCGGCTGAAAATCTCCATTTTCTCGCTGGACTCCTGGTATTTCGATGACGCAATGTGTGAAAAGAAGCTGCTTGAGCATTTTCATGTATCTTCAGTGAGTGGACTCGGACTTGATCCAAATGGATGTCAGATTATCGCAGCCGGTGCGCTGCTCCAATATTTGATCGAAACGCAGAAGACATCCATCTCCAATCTGACTTCCCTGACTCCATACTCTGTTTCCAAATATATGGTGCTCGACAGCTCCACAAGGCGAAATCTGGAGCTCTGCGAAACGCTGCGGGAAAAAAATAAACGTGGCACGCTGCTCTGGGTACTGGATAAAACAAAGACCGCGATGGGAGCCAGACTGCTTCGCCGCTTTATCGAGCAGCCTCTGATTGAAAAGACAGAAATCCTTTGCCGCCTTGACGCAGTAGAAGAGCTGAAAAACAATGCGATTACCCGAGAGGAACTGCGGGAATATTTAAATCCTGTTTATGATCTTGAGCGGCTCATCAGCCGGATCAGCTATCAGAGCGCTAATCCGCGGGATCTGATCGCGTTTAAATCATCTCTGTCCATGCTTCCACACATCAAATATCTGCTCAAAAGCCTGCAGTCTCCGCTGCTTCAGGAAATTTGGGCGGACATCGATGAGCTGAAAGATCTGTACGATCTCGTCGAGGCAGCGATCGTGGACGATCCACCGATCAGCATCCGCGACGGCGGTTTTATCAAAGAAGGGTACCATGAGGAGATCGACCGCCTGCGCCACGCCAAGACAGAGGGCAAGTCATGGCTGGCAAAGCTGGAAGCCGAGGAACGCGAAAAAACCGGCATCAAGACGATGAAGGTTAAGTATAACAAAGTATTCGGTTATTATCTTGAGGTCACAAATTCTTATAAGGATATGGTACCGGATTATTATACAAGAAAACAGACACTGACGAACGCAGAACGCTACATCACACCGGAGCTCAAAGAGCTTGAGGAAACGATCCTTGGCTCCGAAGATAAGCTGACCGCACTGGAATACGATCTTTACGTGGATGTCCGCAACCGGATTGCAAATGAGATCGTGCGAATCCAAAAGACAGCACACGCCATCGCAGGCATCGATGTCTTTACCTCTCTGGCGCTCGTCGCAGAGCGCAGCGGATTTGTCAAGCCAGCGATCAACGAAAGGGGCGTCATCGATATTAAGAACGGACGCCATCCGGTCGTTGAAAAAATGATTCCAAACGATATGTTTATCGCAAATGATACGTATCTCGACAATGGAAAAAGCCGTATCTCTATCATTACCGGTCCGAATATGGCCGGAAAATCAACCTATATGCGACAGACCGCGCTGATTGTACTGATGGCACAGATCGGAAGCTTTGTACCGGCAGACAGTGCAAAAATCGGTCTGGTGGATCGTATTTTCACCAGGGTTGGCGCTTCGGATGATCTTGCAAGCGGACAAAGCACGTTCATGGTCGAGATGACCGAGGTTGCAAATATTCTGCGCAGTGCAACGAAAAACAGTCTGCTGATTTTGGACGAGATTGGACGCGGCACCAGTACCTTCGACGGGCTGAGCATCGCCTGGGCTGTCGTGGAATATATCAGCAATACGAAGCTGCTCGGTGCCAAAACACTGTTTGCCACTCATTACCATGAACTGACTGAGCTTGAGGGAAAGCTTTCAGGTGTCAGTAATTACTGTATTGCCGTCAAGGAAAACGGAGATGATATCGTCTTTCTCCGCAAAATCATCCGCGGCGGTGCCGATAAAAGCTATGGAATTCAGGTAGCCAAGCTGGCAGGTGTGCCCGACCTTGTCATCAACCGCGCAAAGGAGCTTGCTGAAGAACTGACAAACGCTGATATTACCGTACACGTACAGAGCAGTGAAGCGGAACAGGCCAGACTGAAAAAATCAAAGCCTGCGAAGCTTGATCCGGTCGATCTTGACCAGATGTCATTGTTTGATACCGTCAGTGACTCAGACGTATTAAAGGAGCTGCAGGAGATCGACGTTTCCGTAATGACACCGCTTGATGCGCTCAACACCCTGTATCGTCTGCAGAACAAGCTGAAAAACCGCTGGTAAAAGAGGGATACGATGAACGAAATTATTTTACTCAGTCAGGATACCATTGATAAAATCGCCGCAGGAGAGGTCGTCGAACGTCCGGCTTCTGTTGTCAAGGAGCTGGTGGAAAATGCGGTGGATGCAGGTGCCAACGCTATCACCGTGGAAATCAAGGACGGCGGTACCTCACTTGTCCGCATCACGGACAATGGATGCGGGATTCCGAAAGAGCAGGTGCGGATCGCCTATCAACAGCACGCGACAAGCAAAATCCGAAAGGTCGAAGATCTGCTTACTTCAGGCACACTTGGTTTCCGCGGCGAGGCGCTTTCCAGTATTGCCGCCGTCAGTCAGGTGGAAATGATCACAAAGACAGCCGGAAGCCTGACCGGGGTTCGCTATGTCATTGAAGGCGGCTCTGAAAAGAATCTGGAAGAGATCGGCGCACCGGAAGGAACGACCTTTCTGGTACACAACCTGTTTTTTAACACACCTGCCCGGAAAAAATTTCTGAAATCCGCTTCCGGTGAGGCTGGCTGTGTCAGTGATCTGATGGAACGAATGGCTCTTTCCCATCCGGAAATCGCTTTTAAATTCATCAGCAACCGCGACACAAAGCTGCACACCTCCGGAAACTGCAATTTAAAAGATATCATTTACAGCATTTACGGACGTGATATTGCCTCAAACCTGCTGAAGATCGATGCAGATTATGGCAATATCAAGATTACCGGCTTTATCGGAAAGCCGGTAATTTCACGCGGTAACCGCAATTACGAAAATTATTTTGTCAATGACCGCTATGTAAAGAGCGCCATTGTCGCACGCGCGATCGAAGACGCCTACAAAGCGTTCATGATGAGCCACCGATATCCGTTTACTGTATTAAAGCTGCAGATCGATACAGAGGAAGTCGATGTCAACGTCCATCCGCAGAAAATGGAGGTTCGTTTTTCCAATCAGCAGGACGTCTATGAAAAGGTGTGCCAGGCGGTAAAGGAAGCGCTGCTTGGAAAAGAACTGATCCCGGAGTTTACGATTGAGCGGCCGGCCGGACAGGCACAAAAAAAGAATGATACGGCAGCTTCAGGCCATCCTGAAGGAGCAGAAACAGGAAAAAAGCACATTGACGTGGTGATAAACTCCGGCGCTTCTCCGGACAGACCTGCATCCACTGCAGCGCAGGCAGCCGCTTCCGGACAGCCTGCCGAAAAAAACGGTGTTTTCAGCAATTCTGTCGGCGATCAGACCGGTAAGTCGGCCCATGCAATTTCGGAAAGCGCTGACATTCCTTATAAAGAGTCCGCGGACCTGGAAAAGAAGTCCGCACCGCGTTACCCGGAACCATTCGAAAAGATCCGCAGTCAGCTGATCGCTGAAGCAAACAGCCCGTATCAGGTAAAATATCCGCAGCGTGACCGACGCGTTTCCATGAAACCGGTCACCGGAAGCATTCTTCCGTCCGGGGAGACGAAAATACGGAAAGCTGGAGATTCCGCAGGCGAAGCGGCCGGGCAGTCCCCGGATGAAGCATTTTCGCATCCGCTTCCATCATCCGTCTCCGATGCCTTAAAGGAGGATGCCGCACGCACAAGAGAAGAGGAGCTTGAGAAAAAGGCCGTCCAGATGGAGCTTTTCGGAGAAAAACTGCTCTCAGAATCAAGCCGTCCGAGACACCGTCTCGTCGGCCAGGTGTTTGACACCTACTGGATCGTGGAATTCGATGACAAAATGTATCTGATCGACCAGCACGCCGCGCATGAAAAGGTTATGTACGAGCGGTTTATGAAACAGTATCACGACAAAAAGCAGACTTCCCAGATGATCACGCCGCCTGTAATTGTCACTTTAAATCTTCAGGAGGAAGAGCTTCTGAAGCATCATATGACCGCTTTTACTGATGTGGGATTTGAAATTTCCCCATTTGGCGGCCGTGAATACTCGATCAGCGCTGTTCCAGGCAACCTTTACAGCCTTGCAAGCCGCGATCTCTTTTTGGAAATTCTCGATGGACTTTCCAGTATCTCTGAACAGGCATCTGATCAGATTGTCTGCGAAAAGATTGCTTCCATGTCCTGCAAAGCAGCTGTAAAGGGGGGCAGCCGACTTTCCACCGCAGAAGCAAATGCACTGATTGATGAGCTTTTGCAGCTCGAAAACCCATATAACTGTCCGCACGGGCGTCCGACGATCGTGACAATGACAAAATATGAGTTGGAAAAGAAATTTAAACGAGTCTTATAGAGGAGAATGATAATGGACAACACGCCGCACGCAAACAATTTTATATCTGACATACCCGATCGGCCGCCCCTCGTCATCCTCACCGGACCGACCGCAGTCGGAAAGACCGCCCTTTCTGTAAATCTTGCAAAAAAAATCGGCGGCGAAATCGTCTCCGCTGATTCAATGCAAGTGTACCGCAGAATGGACATCGGCTCTGCAAAAGTGACAAAGGAAGAGATGCAGGGTGTTCCGCATTATCTGATTGATGAATTTGAACCGGACGAAGAATTTCATGTCGTAAAATTTCAGGAATATGCGAAACGCTACATTCAGGAGATTCAAAGCCGCGGAAAAATTCCGATTCTCGTTGGCGGTACCGGTTTTTATATCCAGGCCGTCCTGTACGACATCGATTTTACAGAAAATGGCGGCGATATGACGTACCGCAGGTTTTTAGAAGATCTGGCACACACACAGGGTGCTCACGTTCTGCACGAAATGCTGCGGGAAATCGATCCTGCTTCCGCAGATGCCATTCACGAAAACAACGTCAAACGCGTCATCCGTGCGCTGGAATTTTACCATGAGACCGGTCAGAAGATCTCTGATCACAACGAAGCAGAGCGGCAGAAAACATCGCCCTATCATTTTGCTTACTTCGTATTAAACGATGACCGCGCCCATCTTTATGATCGCATCGACCACCGCGTTGATGCAATGATAGAGGCCGGGCTGGTGGATGAAGTCCGTGCTCTGCAGCAGGATGGCTGTACCCGTGACATGGTTTCCATGCAGGGGCTCGGCTACAAAGAGATTCTTGATTATTTAAACGGTGATCTCTCACTGGAAGAAGCCATCCGCATTTTAAAGCGTGACACCCGCCACTTTGCCAAGCGGCAGATCACCTGGTTCAAACGCGAAAAAGATGTGATCTGGGTAAACCGGCCGGAGTTTGAAGGAGAAAATGCGATTCTGGCATATATAGAAGAGCAGCTGCGGGCGCGAAAAATCTCATAAGGAGGGACCCGCGTCAGCGGGAGGATGCCTTATGAGCTTGCGTCCGGTAATAAAAAATTTGCAGTATCAATATCAGCGAAAAATCTCATAAGGAGGGACCCACGTTAGTGGGAGGATCCCTTATGAGCTTGCGTCCGGTAATAAAATATTTGCAATATCAATATCAGCGAAAAATCTCATAAGGAGGGACCCACGTTAGTGGGAGGATCCCTTATGAGCTTGCGTCCGGTAATAAAATATTTGCAATATCAATATCAGCGAAAAATCTCATAAGGAGGGACCCACGTCAGTGGGAGGATCCCTTATGAGCTTGGTTGAACTAAGATAAGATAACGAAAGGATTTTCCATGAGTACAATGAATGAAATTTACACCACACTCGGCATCAGCCCGGCGGTATATGAATACGGTGAAAAGATTCTTGCCGGACTGAAGGAGCGCTTTGAAAGAATCGATGAGACCGCCGAATACAACCAGCTGAAAGTAATAAACGCCATGCAGAAAGCCCGTGTCAGCGCCGAGTGCTTCAACACCTCGACCGGCTACGGGTACAATGATATCGGAAGAGATACGCTCGAGCAGGTCTATGCAGAAACCTTCCATACAGAAGATGCGCTGGTACGCCCGCAAATCACCTGCGGAACCCACGCACTGGCACTGGCCCTTTCCGCCAACCTGCGTCCTGGGGATGAGATGCTCTCCATCTCCGGAAAACCGTATGATACACTTGAGGAAGTCATCGGCATCCGTCCATCCTGCGGTTCTCTCGCCGAATACGGCATCACCTATGCTCAGGTCGAGCTTCTTGAAGATGGAAATTTTGATTATGAAGCAATCAAAAATGCGATCCGTCCACAGACGCGGCTGATCGAAATCCAGCGCTCCAAAGGTTATCTGACCCGTCCGACGCTCTCTGTCACACAGATCGGAGAGGCGATCGCCTTCGTCAAAAAGCTTCGCCCGGATATTATCGTCATGGTAGATAACTGCTACGGAGAATTTGTAGAACGCCTTGAACCGAGCGATTTCGGGGCTGATATGATCGTCGGCTCCCTGATTAAGAATCCGGGCGGCGGTCTTGCTCCAATCGGCGGTTACATCGCCGGAACAAAAGAGTGCGTGGAACGCGCGGCCTACCGTCTGACTTCTCCGGGACTCGGAAAAGAAGTCGGCGCTTCCCTCGGTGTAATGCAGTCCTTCTATCAGGGATTTTTCCTTGCGCCAACCGTCACTGCCTCCGCATTAAAGGGTGCGATCTTTGCCGCAAACATCTATGAAAGCCTTGGTTTTAAAGTAATTCCGAACGCGACGGAAGAGCGCCACGACATCATTCAGGCCATCGAATTTGGATTTCCGGAGGGTCTGACTTCCTTCTGCGAAGGCATTCAGTTTGCAGCCCCGGTCGACAGTTACGTCACACCGGAACCGTGGGCGATGCCTGGCTATGACAGTGACGTCATCATGGCCGCCGGTGCATTTGTCCAGGGTTCTTCGATCGAACTAAGTGCCGACGGTCCGCTTAAAGCTCCATATGCTGCCTACTTCCAGGGCGGCCTGACCTGGCCGCACGCCAAACTCGGTATTCTGAAATCACTCCAGAGACTGTATGAAAAAGGGTATGTAAAATGGTAAAACACGTCCTTGTAGCCGGTGCTGGTGCTTCCGGCCTGATGGCTGCCATCACAGCCGCCCGCAGCGGCGCAAAGGTGACAATTTTAGAAGCAATGGACCGCCCTGGCCGCAAGCTCCTTGTGACAGGAAATGGGCGCTGTAACCTGACTAATCTCGATCCCAGGCTTTCCTCTGCCTACCATGGTGCAGATCCCGTATTCGCAAAGTCCGTGATCGAACAGTTCCCGCCTGAAAAAACGCTTGATTTTTTCCATGAACTCGGACTGCTGACTACTGACCGCAGCGGTTACGTTTATCCTTACACCAACCAGGCTTCCTCTGTTCTGGAAGTCCTGCTCACTGAAGTAAGGCGGCTGAAAATCAAGGTAAAGCTCTCCGAGAAAATAGAACGGATTTTCCGGGAAGAAGGGCAGTGGAAGGTGCAGACTGCCACCTGGACGTATCCCTGTGACTCGCTGATCCTCTGCTGCGGTTCCAAATGTATGCCGCAGACCGGATCAGACGGCAGCGGCTATGCGCTGGCAGCCTCAGCCGGACTTTCTGTCCACACACCGTCACCTGCGCTCACGCCGCTTCTCTGTGAAGGGAAATTTCTTTCCTCGCTTGCCGGAGTGCGCTGTCATGCGCGTGTGACACTTCTGCGCGGCCGTGAGGTTCCGGTCGCTTCCGAATGCGGGGAACTCCAGTGGACGAAATATGGCATCTCAGGCATCGCAGTTTTCCAGCTGTCGCGTCATGTCAGCTGCGCATCTAAAAGCGAACGCTTTGCCGCAGAAATCGATCTGCTTGATCCGTATTTGGATGACGAAGTGCTCTCCATGCTGCGCACAAGAGCACTGGCACTCCAACAGGAAAAGGTAGCCGCTGTGCTGCGCGGTATTCTTCCAGAAAAACTGATCCCGGTTATCCAGGAAAAAGCAGGGATTCCGGTAAAAATGACGTGTGCTGCGCTGGATGAAAAATCCATGGATGCCCTTCTTCATACCTGCCGTGCATTTCGTTTAACCATCACCGGCACAAAAGACTTTGATACGTGTCAGGTCTGCGCAGGTGGGGTCGGTCTATCCGCACTTTCTCCGGAAACGATGGAATGCCGATCGGTTCCCGGCCTTTATTTTGCCGGAGAACTGTTAGACGTGGATGGTCCCTGCGGCGGATACAACCTGCAGTGGGCATGGTCCAGCGGGTATGTCGCCGGACGGCATGCAGCTATATAAACAGTAACCCAACTTTCTTTTGCTGCTTGTCATTTCTCCATACAGGTGCTATAATGACACGAATTTTGTAAGAACCTTCCGAAAATACCTATCATAAATAAAGGAGTGTACCATTATGCTGGAAACTTGTCTGGAAAACGTAAGAAAGACCGTACCGCTCGTTCACAATATCACAAACTACGTGACGGTCAACGATGTTGCAAATATCCTGCTTGCCTGCGGCGGCAGTCCGATCATGTCTGATGAACCGGACGATGTGGAAGATATCACCTCGATCTGCGGTGGATTAAACATCAACCTCGGCACGCTGAACAAAAGAAGCATCGAAGGAATGTTCCGCGCCGGAAAAAAAGCACAGGAATGCCATCATGTGCTGCTGCTTGACCCGGTCGGTGTCGGAGCGTCGAAGCTGCGCACTGAAACAGCATTTCGTCTGATGGAGGCACTTTCCTTTACCGCCATCCGCGGCAATATCTCCGAGATCAAGACACTGGCGCTTGGAAGCGGTACCACAAAAGGCGTGGATGCTGACGTCGCCGATGCTGTCACAGAAGAAAATCTTGACAGCGCTGTTTCTTTTGTGAAAAATTTCGCTGCAGCGCACGGCTGCGTGATCGCGGTTACCGGTGCGATCGATCTTGTCGCAGATGCCCAAAAATGCTACGTGATCCGAAACGGAAGAGCGGAGATGGGGAAAATCACCGGAACCGGCTGCCAGCTCTCCGGAATGATGACAGCCTATCTCACAGCCAACAAAGACCATCCGCTTGAGGCTGCCGCAGCTGCCGTCTGTGCCATGGGTCTTGCAGGAGAGATTGCCTGGGACCATATGCTGGAAGGCGACGGAAACTCCACCTATCGAAACCGCATCATTGACGCGATCTACAACATGGATGCAAAAACACTGAAAGAAGGTGCCCGCTATGAAGTGCGCTAAAGAAAATTTACTGCTGTATGCAGTGACAGACCGCCACTGGCTTGACGGCCGAACCTTAAAGGAAGTCGTGCTTGAAAGCCTTGAGGGCGGTGTCACGATGCTTCAGCTCCGGGAAAAGCACCTCGATGAAGCTCATTTCCTTGAGGAAGCAAAAGAACTGCAGACGCTCTGCCGTTCCTGGCATGTGCCGTTTCTCATAAATGACAATGTGGAAATCGCACTTGCCATGAACGCAGACGGAATCCACGTCGGCCAAAGCGACATGGCAGCCGGAGATGTCCGCAAAAAGCTTGGAGATGACAAGATCATCGGTGTTTCCGCCCAGACAGTCGAGCAGGCACTTCTCGCAGAAAAAGCGGGTGCTGATTATCTTGGTGTCGGTGCGGTCTTTCCGACCAGTTCAAAAGATGATGCAAATGAGGTCACCTATGAAACACTGAAGGCGATCTGCAGCGCTGTCTCCATCCCCGTTGTTGCAATCGGCGGTATCACACAGGAAAATGTACATCAGCTTGCCGGAAGCGGCATCTGCGGAGCCGCTGTCATCAGCGCAATCTACGCAAAACCGGACATTAAAAAGGCGGCAGCAGAGCTGAAAACAGCTGTAAAAGAAACGATAAAGGATGATTTTATATGAAAACTGCACTAACAATCGCCGGAAGTGATTCCAGCGGAGGCGCCGGCATTCAGGCAGATATCAAGACCATGCTTGCAAATGGCGTTTATGCCATGAGCGCCATTACGGCCCTCACTGCCCAGAACACGACCGGTGTCACAGCCATTTTAAATGCAACACCGGAATTTCTTGGGCAGGAACTGGACTGTATCTTCACCGACATTTACCCGGATGCGGTAAAAATCGGCATGGTCTCCGAAAAAGAGCTGATCTGCACGATTGCGGACCGGCTTCGCACCTATGATGCAAAAAATATAGTGGTAGATCCCGTCATGGTCGCTACAAGCGGCGCACGGCTCATCAGTATGGATGCGATCCAGACCTTAAAAGAAGAGCTGTTTCCGCTGGCCGACCTGCTGACACCAAACATTCCGGAAGCAATGGAACTGACCGGCATGTCCATTGCCACGGAAGAGGAGATGATCGCTGCTGCCCGGCATATATCAGAAGCCTATCATTGCGCCGTTTTGTGTAAGGGCGGCCACAGCATCAACGATGCAAATGACCTGCTGTTTGAACAAAGTGGCGCTTACCGGTGGTTTTACGGAAAACGCATCGACAATCCGAATACTCACGGAACCGGTTGCACCTTGTCATCTGCGATTGTATCCAACCTGGCAAAAAGTTTTTCGATGGCGGACTCCGTTGCCCGCGCAAAAGACTATATCTCCGGCGCTCTTTCCGCCATGCTTGATCTCGGGCATGGAAGCGGACCGATGAATCATGGATTTGCGATTTCCGGAAAATTCATCGAAGAAAATAAGACCGAAGCGTAATAAAAAGAGAGACTCGTAAAAGCTGCAAAAAGCACTGTGTAGTACATAGTAACACAGTGCTTTTTTAAGTCAGGCGTATTATTTACCCAAATAAACCATGTCGGGAATTACTCCGTTACAGCCTCTGTAGATGCCTCATCTCCAAGCAGTGCTTCCTCTGCAAGATCTGTCTCTGCCTCCGTGGTATCTACATAGCTTCCGGTACCATATGCAAGAATCGTAAGAGAAGTAACCTCACCGTCTGCATTTACTTCCAGCGCTACGATATCGCCAGCCAGAATGTCATCTGTGGTAATCTCGATCTTGTCGTCAGCAGCTTCGCTGCTTTCCTCTGCCACTTCGACACCTGTTGTCTCATCTGCCTCACCAATCACCGCTTCTGTTCCTGCTTCCGTTGCAGCTTCCGTTGCAGCTTCTGTAGATTCCTCGGTTGCAGACTCCGTGGTTGCTTCTGCCTCTGCCGCATCCTCTGCTGTAATATCCTCAGTTGATGCCAGTTCTGTAATCACTGCATCCGGCGCAAATTTGTAAGTTGCTGCCTCAGTTGAGAGTTCCAGTGTCAGACTTTCCTTTGCATCTGTCTCTGTCGAAGCTTCTGTTGCTGCCTCCGTCGTATCCTCTGTACCATCCGCTGCAGCCTCAGTTGTCCCTTCCGTTCCGTCCGCAGCAGCCTCCGTCGTTTCTTCGCTGTCTGCCGCAGCTTCTGTTGTATCCTCTGTATTTTCTGTATCAGCGGCTCCTCCCACAAGGTCTCCCTTTGTAATTGTGATGGAATCAGAGGTAACCTCGGTCACCTGACCGTAAACCGTTGTGGTTGCTTCTTTTTCTGAAGCCTCAGATGCTGCCTCGGTTGCAGCTTCTGTCGTAACCTCTGTTCCTGCTTCTGTCGTTCCCTCACTTGCGAACGCGCTGATCGAAGATACCGTCAGTGCAAGTCCAAGCATAACTGCTACATAATTTCTTCTCATACTATTCAAGTCCTTTCTTATCGGTCATTCGCATCAATTTCTCAATGCATGCTATACGATAAGCGAAAAATGTGATGTTTCTGTGTTCTGTTTTTGAATAAAATGTGATTTCTTCCTTTGTATTTTTGAAAGGGTTGACGGGAAAGAACGGAAACGGTATCATAGAGAACGAACTTTTGAAACTGATTTATTATTTCTGTTACTTGCGAGGTAAAACCGATGAACCATACAACAGCTTCCGTACTGCGGATCAGTGAGCTGAAACTCCGTCCGGACCACACCAGACAGGAGATGAAGCAGGAAATCCGCAAAATTCTCCGGCTGAAGAAACAGCCGTTTCACTATGAAATCATACGAAGATCGATCGACGCACGCACTAAACCGGATTTCTTCTATGTCTATACTGTGGACGTGCAGATCGAACAGCCAAAAGAAGTGCTGAAACATCTGAAATCAAAAAAAGTAACTCTCGTCACCGCTTCTCCCTATCAGTTTCCATTCGATCCATCCCCTGCCGCAGCAAAGATACTGTGGCCGCCGGTCATCGTTGGGAGCGGCCCGGCCGGGCTGTTCTGCGCACTGATGCTTGCCAGAGCCGGACTACAGCCGATTGTTCTGGAGCGCGGTGAACCGGTAGAAAAACGTATGGAGACCGTGACCCGCTTTTGGGAAACCGGAAAACTAAACACAGCTTCCAACGTTCAGTTCGGAGAAGGCGGTGCCGGTACCTTTTCAGACGGGAAATTAAACACACTGATCAAAGATCCAGGCGGAAAGATCCGTTTCGTCCTGCGCGAATTCGTAAATGCAGGTGCAGATCCTTCTATTTTGTATGACCATAAGCCACACATCGGCACCGATATCCTTGTCTCTGTTGTCAGACATATCAGGGAGGAGATCATCCATCTTGGCGGTACGTTTCGCTTTGATAGCTGTCTGACCAAAATTTCCGTCTCCAGGGATTCTTCCGATTCCGGGAAGGCACGTTACCTGCTTTCCATAAACGGCAAAGAATCATCGCTTGAAACCGAGCATCTCGTCCTCGCGATCGGCCACAGCGCACGCGATACGTTCTCCATGCTTCACCAGGCCGGATTTTCCATGCAGCCAAAATCATTCGCCGTCGGTATGCGCATCCAGCACCCGCAGGCTATGATCGATGAAGCAATGTACGGAAAAAACTGCCCGTATGACTTCGGTGCAGCACCTTATAAGGTCACACACAAGTGCGCCGACGGAAGAGGAGTTTACTCATTCTGCATGTGTCCGGGCGGCTACGTCGTAAATGCATCCTCCGAGGAGGGACACCTTGCTGTAAATGGCATGAGTTACAGTGACCGCGGCAGTAAAAATGCCAACAGCGCAATCGTCGTTACGGTCTCCCCGGAGGATTACCAGAAGAATCATTCCCCGCTTGACGGAGTCGCTTTCCAGAGAAACCTTGAAGAAGCGGCTTATCGATGCGCAGGCGGAAAAGTACCGGTGCAGACATTTGGCGACTTCTGCCGTTCTGTTGAAAAATCACAGGCAGGCAAAGCGGAAAAAGCAGCCCTGCATCCATTGATCAGCGAATCCGCTTCCGTTCAGATACCAAATTCCGCAGCACCGTCCGATCCGTCTGCTTCTGTCCGCCCGGAGATCAAAGGTCAGTGGGCATCCGCAGATCTGAAAGAAATTCTCCCGGCTTCCTTAAATCAGGCGCTCATCGAGGGAATCCATGCGTTCGGAAGACGCATCCCCGGGTTTGATCGCGAAGATGCGCTGCTGTGCGCAGTAGAAAGCCGCACTTCCTCACCAGTGCGTATCACGCGGACGGATGACTGCCAGGCACCAGATTTTCCTGGGATTTACCCGTGCGGAGAGGGAGCCGGATATGCAGGCGGCATTACTTCCGCAGCGGTCGACGGCATCCGCGTCGCTGAAGCACTCTATCAGGCCTACAGAAAAAATTAATACTCTGGGTGTGTACTTTGCAAAAAAATTATGGTAGAATGTCTTAATGATTCGGGTGAGAGAGTATTGGTAAAAAAGTGAATACGACAAAGACATCAAAAAAGCAGACAGAAACACAGCACCCATACACCACCATTAAAAGCATACCGGAAGAGGAGCGGCCGTACGAAAAGGGCATCGCCAGGGGAACTTCTGCATTAAGCGACGCAGAGCTCCTGGCAGTCATTCTGCGCACCGGCTCCCGTGGACAATCGGCATTGGAGCTGTCAAGAAAGGTGCTTGCCAAAAGCGGGACCGGCCTGCTTGGCATTTATCACATGTCGATTTCTGATTTACAGAAGATTCACGGTCTCGGAAAAGTAAAAGCGCTTCAGATCAAATGCATCGCAGAACTTTCAAGGCGGATTGCGCGCGCACGTTTTTCTGAGACGGTTTCTTTTCATGATCCGGCCTCTGTTTCTTCCTATTATATGGAAACACTGCGTCATGAAGAGCAGGAGGTGCTGCTCCTTGTCATGCTCAACAGCAAAGGAAAGCTGATCCGCGATGAGGTAATTTCAAAAGGAACCGTGCGGGCTTCTCTGATTTCTCCGCGTGAGATCTTCATCGAGGCCGTCCGCCATCAGGCAGTCAGTATTCTTCTTCTGCACAATCACCCGAGCGGAATTCCGGATCCAAGCCGGGATGACGTGCTTCTGACCGAGCGGGTCAGAGCGGCAGGAGCGATGCTTGGCATTGAACTTCTGGATCATATCATTATCGGTGACAGACAGGCCGTCAGCATGAGAGAGCAGGGCTTCTGGCTGGAGCCTTCAAAAAATAAGGGGTAAAATACATGCTGTTTCCAAAAGTATGTGGTGTCGATCTCGGCACCGATACGATAAAAATCAAAGACAGGAGCGGAAAAAAGTTCCTGTACGACAAAAATGTTGTGGCGCTGCGCAATGACCGCGATGTGATCGCCGTTGGCAATGACGCTTACGAGATTTTCGAAAAGAACCCACAGAACGTGCAGGTCATCTGGCCCATGTCGGGCGGCGTGATTGCAAATCTCACTGAGATGGAGATCGTGCTTTCGTCTCTTCTGAAGCATTTTTCCGGCGCATTCGGTTCCGATGCCTCCTTATATATAGCAGTACCGAGCGAAATCACACAGGTGGAGCGCAGAGCATTTTTCCACGTCATGAACGGAAAGATCAACGCAGGCAAAATCCGGCTGATCGATAAAGGAATTGCAGACGCAGTAAGCGCAGAACTTCCGGTACTTTCCTCCCGGGGGCATATGGTTGTCAATATCGGAGCCGACACAACTGAAATTTCTGTCATTTCATCCGGAAAGGTAATTTTGAATCAGACCTTGAAGACCGGAGGGCGCAGGCTCGACGAAGACATCTGCACAATGGTTCGCCGGAAGTTTAATCTGAGCATCGGGCGAAAGACTGCGGAATCCTTAAAAAACAATCTGGCTTTTATGATCAATGGACCACGTCTTGAGCAGAAAGTATTTGGGATTCACACACTTTCAGGTCTCCCCAAGTCAGATTTGATCCCATCACTGGCGGTCAGTGTCGCGATCATTGATACGATCGATATGATCGTAGAGAACATCAAATCCATTTACAACCGCATCCCGCCTCAGCTGATGAAGGATGTCGCCCGTGAAGGTATCTACTTAAGCGGAGGAGTATCCATGATCCAGAATCTTCCGGAATACATACAAAAAGAAATCGGAATTACGGTTCATCATATTCAGGATCCAAAAAACAGTACGGTACGCGGTCTGGTAGAAATTATGAATAACAAAAATCTGAGGCAGTCCACTTATTCCTTAAGTGATCTGGCTGTTATGAGATAGAGGCAGGTTGATTATGAAAAAAAAGACAAATGACACCTTAAAAAATAAATCGATTCTGATCGGACTGAGCGTGCTTTGTACCGGATTGATCGCTGTTTCCTTTCTGGAAAATGATGCGGTCTCGCCGATCCGCCAGGCAAGTGGCTTTGTCATCACGCCGATTCAGAAGGGAATCAACGGATTCGGTTCCTGGCTTTCCGGTCTGACTGACAATTTTGAAGATGCTGTTTCGCTTCGAAAAGAGAACGAAGAGCTGCAGGCAAAGGTTGATACACTGACCGAAGAAAACACGCAGCTCGTTCAGGATAAAGAAGAACTGACACGGCTGCGGGAACTTCTTTCACTTGATGAGCAGTATGACGATTATGAAAAGACAGGTGCCAGAGTCATCGCAAAAGAATCCGGGAACTGGTTTCAGCTTTTCACAATCGATAAAGGTTCGTCGGACGGCATTCAGAAAGACTGCAATGTCATCTCCGGAGGAGGGCTTGTCGGCATCGTAACCGAAGTCGGCCCAAACTGGGCGACCGTCCGTTCCATCATTGACGACAACAGCAACGTCAGTGCAATGGTTTCCACTACCTCAGACCAGTGTATCATCGCTGGCGATCTCCGGCTGATCGACGAGGGTTCCTTAAATCTCGTCAAACTCACAGACTCTGATAACAAAGTCCATGTCGGAGACAAAGTCGTCACTTCTTACATCAGTGAAAAATTTCTTCCAGGCATCCTGATCGGCTACATCAGCGAGCTGAACAATGATTCCAACAATCTGACGAAGTCCGGTTATATCACTCCGGTCGTCGATTTCCGGCACCTGCAGGAAGTACTTGTCATTCTGCAGCGCAAAGAATATGTTCCGTCGGATTCCACATCATCTTCATCGCCGGATGCTTCCGCTGCAAATGCAGGAGATGCTTCGGATAAGACAGATGTTTCCAGTGAAACACAAAGTGAGACACAGTCTGAGACTTCTGCTGCCGGTGAATAACAAACCGGCTGACAAAAAAGCTGTTAAGAAAGGAGCTTTTCATGCGGCGTAAGCTTACCATGGCTGTCCTGATCCTGGTCAGCATCATTTTGCAGTCCACGGTCTGCCAGATGATCTCCATCGCATCAATCAAGCCAAATCTTCTTATTATCCTGACAGTCTCTTTCGGCCTGATGCGCGGTCGGAGATCCGGAATGCTGACTGGCTTTTTCTGCGGACTGCTCACGGATATTTTTTTCAACACCATTATCGGATTCAATGCACTGATCTATCTGTGGGTCGGCTATTTCAGCGGCAACTTTTATCGCATTTTCTATGATGATGATATCAAGACGCCTCTGTTTCTGATTTCTGTCTCTGATGTTGTATACGGCATTGTGCAATACGGATTCCTTTTTCTGATGCGCGGCCGTATCCACTTTTTCTATTACCTCGGCAGAATCATCCTGCCGGAAATGCTCTACACACTGATCCTGACTTTTGTCGTATATCAAATTCTGTATGCGATCAACAAAAAATTATGTATGACTGACAGAGGAGGTACCAGCAGCTTTGTTTCGTAATATCAGAAAAAAGGGTTCAAAAGCACTCAATACGCGGATTGTTCTGCTGCTTATTGTAGTCATCCTCATGGCTGCACTGCTTTTGCAGCGTCTGTTTTATCTGCAGATCGTACAGGGTGAGACGTATCAGAACAATTTTTCCCTTTCGATCCGCAAAGAGCGCACCTTAAAGAGCTCACGCGGAAGCATTTACGACCGTAACGGAAAACCCATCGCTTACAATGAACTTTCCTACTGCGTCACGTTCGAAGATAATGGCTCTTATTCTTCCACTCACGAAAAAAATCTTGCACTCAACAGCACGTTATACCATGTCATCAAGATCGTGGAAGAGCAGGGTGATTCCGTCATCGACAGTTTCAAGATCGCACTTTCTGATGACGGTACCTGGGAATATACGGCATCCGGTTTTACCCTGAATCGCTTCAAGGCTGATATTTTCGGTCAGGCCTACATCAATGACCTGTCATCGGAAGAACTTAATATGTCGGCAGAAGATCTCATGGCGCTTCTTTGCGGCGTAAAATACTACGGGATTCTTGACCCGAAAATCACTGCTGCGGAGCGAAAGCAGTACGACCTGCCGGACAGTTATACGGACAAAGAACTTCTGCAGCTCGTCACCCTGCGTGCCGCGATTGCAGCTTACAGTTTCCAGCGTTATCAGTCGGTCACAATTGCAAAGGATGTCAGTGAAGAGACAGTTGCACGGATCATGGAAAACGCTGCCAGCTTCCAGGGAATCGACATCTCTGAAGAATACCGCCGCGTCTATGCTGATGCAGAGTACATCGCACCTCTGATCGGCTACACGGGTCAGATTTCCGCGGAAGAGCTTGAATCGTTAAGTGAAGAAAACGACTCGTACGATGCAACCGATATCGTCGGAAAAACCGGCCTTGAAAGTGTCCTTGAGACAACCCTGCAGGGAGACAAAGGTTCGGAAGTACTGTATGTCGACAACGTCGGCCGTACGCTTGAGGTGGAATCCCGCGTGGAGCCGCAGGCGGGCAGCGACGTATATCTGACGATCGACCTTGATCTGCAAAAAGCCGCTTATCAGATCCTGGAACAGTACATCGCCGGTATTGTCTGGTCAAAGATTATTGATGCGGAGGAATTCGACGCAGATGCAGTAGAGTCAGCTGACCAGCTTCTGATCCCGGTTTATGACGTTTATTATGCTCTTTTTGAAAATAATGTTCTTGACGTCGGCCACTTAAAAGCGGATGATGCCACAGAAAATGAAAAGGCAGTTTACAATGCCTTCCTGATCAAGGCATCTGAAATCTTTGCGACACTGAAGGACCAGCTGCTGACGAACGATCCGGTCCCATACAAGGATCTGGAGGAACAGTATCAGATCTATGAATCTTACATTGTCAATGATATGCTGATGAACGATACCGGCATACTCAATGAGGATGCAATCGACAAATCCGATCCGGTCTATGAACAGTGGACAGAAGAGGAATCCATCAGTCTGAAAGAATTCCTGACTTATGCGATCTCCCAGAACTGGATTGATGTCACGAAGATCACAGACGGATCTGAATACATGGATACCGAAGAGGTATTCACGGCTCTTTCCGATTACATTGCCAGCTACCTTTATGATGACAATAATTTCTGTAAACAGGTATACCGCTATATGCTCAAAGAGAAGCGCCTCAATGGTGATAATATCTGTATGCTTCTTTTTGATCAGGGTGTTCTTGAGATGGATACCGATACATACAACGGACTGTCTGCCGGTTCCATCGATGACTGCGAGTTTATCCGTCAGAAGATTTATAATCTTGAGATCCGTCCGTCCCAGCTTGCGCTGGCTCCATGCTCCGGCTCCCTTGTACTCACCGATCCAAATTCCGGAGAAACACTTGCATGTGTGACCTATCCGGGGTATGATAATAACAGGCTTGCGAACGAGATGGATTCCGACTATTTTACGAAGCTGAACATGGATAAATCCTCCCCGTTCTACAGCAGGGCAACACAGGAGGCGATCGCACCGGGTTCCACCTTCAAGATTGTCACCGCCACTGCAGGATATATGGAGGGTGTCATCAACATCGGCGAGGGCATCAACTGTACCGGAAAATTCGACATACCGCCTTTTGATGAACAGCCGATCAACTGCTGGAACATCTACGGTCACGGCGTAGAAACGCTTCAGACCGCAATCCGTGACTCCTGCAATTACTTCTTCAACAGCGTTGCCTACCGGCTCAGTCTGGTAAACGGTGAATACGTTGACTCAGTCGGCATCGAAAAACTGACAAAATACGCTTCCATGTACGGGCTGGATGCAAAATCCGGGCTGGAAGTACCAGAGACCATGCCAAGCATCTCGACTGAGGACGCGGCACGTTCCGCAATGGGACAGTCCACTCACCTCTTTACGACCGCCGGACTTGCAAGATACGTCAGCACAATCGCAAACAGCGGTACGTGCTATGATCTGACTCTTGTAAAATACATCACCGATTCTTCCGGAAGCGTTCTGAAGGAGAACAAGGCAACCGTCCACAATACGCTGGATCTTCCTCAGGAGCTCTGGGATACCATCCATGCCGGTATGCGCGGCGTGGTACAGAACCATTCCGCTTTCAGTGCACAGGCCGCACCGGCCTTTAACGGCAGCACCGGACTGGCCGTTGCCGGAAAGACAGGTACTGCTCAGCAGAGCAAAGATAAGCCAAACCACGGTCTGTTTATCGGTTATGCGCCATATGACGATCCGGAAATCGCACTTGCTGTCCGTATCACAAACGGCTACAGTTCCGCAAACGCCGCACTTGTTGCACGTGATGTCATTTCCTATTATTATAAACTTCAGGATGAATCGGAGCTGATCACCGGACATGCTTCGCAGCCATCTGAGAGCGGCACTGCATTTGCAGATTAACGAATAAAAAATACAAAACGCATCCGAAGCGGGAGATTATTATAATGATCCGCTTCGGGATTTACCTGATACGCCTGGCGTGTCAAAGAAAAAGATAGAAAGGGAATTTCAGAAAAGAGGGAGATTTCATGGGGCGCAGTACCGTCATTATCAAAAGCAATCCTTACGGACTGATTCTGAATCTGGACCCCGAAGTGTCGTTTGATGAACTGCGTCAGGCAGTTGCAGAAAAATTCCGTATGTCTGCCGCATTTTTTAAAAACGCACGGCTGGCACTCACCTTCCGGGGCAGAACACTTTCAAAAGAGGAAGAAAATATACTGGTAGATGAAATCGTACAGAATTCCAAAATACAGATTATCTGCATTATCGATGAAGACAAAGAATCACAGGAATTCTACCGAAATGCACTGGAACAGTCCCTCCAAAAGAAAAAAGAAGAGGATGACGGACATTTTTACCGCGGAACGCTCCGCTCCGGACAGGTACTTGAGACAGAGACAAGCATCGTGATTCTCGGCGATGTGAATCCGGGCGCTCAGGTTGTCTCCAAAGGAAATATCGTGATCCTTGGATGCTGCATGGGAAATATTTATGCAGGCGCTGCCGGAGATTCCACCTGTTTTGCAGCTGCTCTCACCATGAAACCAATGCAGCTGCGCATCGCAGACCGGATCGCACGCAGCGGAATCACCAAGAGGACAAACACCGGGGAATATCCCGTTGAACCGATGATCGTTTTCATTAAAAATGACCATCTTCAGTTCAAACCGATCACCAGTGAAACATTATGTGAATATCTGGTATAACTCAGCTTCGAAAAACGGGAGGATCCAAGTATGAGCAAAGTAATTGTGATCACATCTGGAAAAGGCGGTGTCGGAAAGACAACTTCCACTGCAAACATCGGCGCCGGACTTGCACGAATGAATAAAAAAGTAGTTCTGGTGGATACCGATATCGGACTTCGAAATCTGGACGTCGTCATGGGACTGGAAAACCGCATCATTTACAATCTGGTCGATGTCATCGAGGGAAACTGCCGGATCCGGCAGGCACTGATCCGTGACAAGCATTATCCCGGTCTTTATCTGCTTCCATCCGCACAGACGCGTGATAAAAGCGCTGTCAGCCCCGAACAGATGATCAAACTCGTCGATGGTTTGAAACCTTTGTTTGATTATATTCTTCTCGACTGCCCGGCAGGCATTGAGCAGGGTTTTCGCAATGCAATCGCAGCGGCAGATCAGGCGGTCGTCGTCACGACGCCTGAGGTCTCCGCAATCCGTGATGCAGACCGCATCATCGGGCTGCTTGAAGCAGACGGAATCAAAAAAATCGATCTTATTTTAAATCGGATCCGCATCGATATGGTGCGGCGGGGAGAGATGATGTCTACAGAAGATGTCCTCGATATCCTCGCCGTCAATCTGCTTGGTGCCGTACCGGACGAGGAAAGCGTTGTAATCGCCGCCAACCACGGTGAATCGCTGATTGGCAGCAACACTCTGGCAGGGCAGGCATTTCTCAATATTGCCCGCCGGTTAGACGGGGAGACCGTACCGCTTCTGGACCTGCAGACATCTACGTCCCTGTTCCAGAAAATCGCTTCCGTATTCAAAGGCAGGCAAAGTCAGTAAAGCAAATCCACAGCTTATCGCTACACGCAATGAAAGCAATGGAATTGCCTGACTCGTTCAAATGCAGGAGGGCAGCATGAATTCTCGCAGATATGCGTCATTTCTGACATCAGGAGAAATCGCCAAAAACCGGGCAGGTTTAACGGTCGCTTCAGACCGTCTGAATGCTTCCCCGGAAGAGCTGCAGCAGATGAAAAAAGAAATCGCGGACATCCTCACCCGCTATCTGAATCTGAGCGATGCCTTTGAAATACGAATAGACCTGATTCAAAAGAGAAATCAAGGAGTACAAGATGTTAAGACAATACAAATTAAGTGATTATCGATTTCGCCTGATCCTGTTGGTCATCGCACTGTCCATATTTGGCATTCTGATTATCGGAAGTGCAAATTCGATTTACCAGACAAGACAGATCTTAGGTCTTGTCCTTGGACTTGCCGCCATGGTCTTTATTTCATTGATGGATTATACCTGGATCCTGAACTTTTACTGGATCCTTTACTTTATCGGTACCGCACTGCTTATCGCTGTGCTTTTTCTTGGAAAAAATGTAAACGGAGCCACGCGTTGGATCACCATTGCCGGACTTCAGTTCCAGCCATCCGATATCGTAAAGATCCTTCTGATTTTATTCTTTGCAAAATTCTTTGAAAATCATGAAGAAAATGTCAGCAAACCACGGATCATCCTGTCGTCGCTTGTATTGATCTCCATACAGCTCTTTTTGATTTACAAAGAACCGGATCTTTCCACCACAATTGCCGTAGCCGCTGTATTCTGTATCATGATCTTCATGGCCGGACTGAGCTACCGGATCGTCATCGGCATACTGCTCGTATGCATCCCGGTCGGCGTCATCGGCATGAGCATCCTGCTTCAGCCGGACAAAGCCTCGGACAATTATCAGCTGAAACGAGTATATGCATGGCTGCGGCCGGATGAATACCCGCAGGACGCCATGCAGCAGCAGAACTCCATTATTGCGATCGGCTCCGGACAGCTCTATGGCAAAGGCTTAAACAACGATGAGGTTACTTCTGTCAAAAACGGGAATTTTATCGCAGAGGCACAGACTGACTTCATCTTCGCCGTGGCAGGCGAGGAGACTGGTTTTGTCGGCTGCTGCGTTCTGGTTGTCCTGGAATTTCTGATCGCACTGGAATGTCTGCTCATCGGAAGGAGGGCAAAACTGCTCTCCGGAACACTGATCTGCTGCGGCATGGCCGCTCAGATTTTTTTCCAGACGTTTATCAATATTTCTGTGGCAACCGGTCTGATGCCAAATACCGGTATCACACTTCCGTTTGTCAGCTACGGTCTGACTTCGCTGGTCAGCTTTTGCATCGGCATCGGCTTTGTCCTCAATGTCGGACTGCAGACCCGCAGGTATTAGATTAGATAAGTTACTCTATATTTCAATTATGGGAGGTACGAGAAATGAATGTCGCTTTTATTGCTCATGATGCAAAGAAAAAACTGATGCAGAACCTCTGCATTGCCTACCGCAGCATTCTTGCGCGGCACGAACTGTATGCTACCGGGACAACCGGTCGTCTGATCGAAGAGGCCACCAACCTGAATGTCCACAAGTTTCTTGCCGGCCATATCGGCGGTGAAGAGCAGCTTGGCGCCATGATCGAACAGAATCAGATTGACCTGATGATTTTTTTCCGTGATCCTTTAAATCCACGTCATAACGAACCGGACATCAATAAAGCAATCCGTCTTTGCGATATCCATAACGTTCCGCTTGCAACCAACATTGCATCTGCGGAAATGCTTTTAAAATCACTGGAAAGAGGAGATCTTGAGTGGCGTGAAATGTACAGATAAAACAGGCAGAACAGACAATTTGTCAAAACCGGACGGTTATACCGCCCGCGAATGGGCGCGTGTCCAGACGCAGGAAGCCGCGGAAAAGAAAAAGCAGTTTCGCCTGCTGCTGATCACCGTTTTACTTGCGGCGCTGACTGCGTTAATGGTCTTTCTTGTTTATTATTTTGTCATCCGTTCTCACGATTATACTCTTTTTTATCCCTACGAAAATGGGGATCCCGTATTCAGCTCCGGCAGTAGTCTCCCTTCCGGAGACACTGCCAGCGCATTCGCAGAAAATCTCTGTGTGACATCCGGTGATACAAACATCACCGCCGTCTCGCTCGGGGCTCAGTCTGCCGGCGTTTTTGACTTAAATAACCGTGAGGTTATTTACGCAAAGGATGTATTTACCAGCCGTTCACCGGCCAGTATTACAAAAGTAATGACTGCGCTCGTCACATTAAAATACGGTAATCTCGACGATCTTGTGACAGTTACAGGTACGGCCGCCGACATTGAGTATGGCTCCTCTGTCTGTGGTATCAAGGAAGGAGACACGCTCTCCCTGCGTCAGCTGCTCTACGGAATGATGATCGCCTCCGGAAATGATGCGGCCATGATGATCGCCGAGCATGTCGGCGGTTCTGTCGACAATTTCGTCCAGATGATGAACGAGGAAGCTGCCGCACTCGGTGCAGTGAATACGCATTTCATGAATCCGCACGGACTGACAAATGAGGAACACTATACTTCTGTGTATGATATTTACCTGATTTTCCAGGAAGCACTCAAAGATGACACCTTTCAGGATATTATCAGCCGCAAAAATTATTATGCAGAATATACGAGAGCAGACGGTTCTTCCGCAGCTATGACCTGGGAATCAACCAATCACTATTTTACAAATGAAGCGCAGGCTCCTGATAACGTAATCGTCTGCGGCGGAAAGACCGGTACTACGGATGACGCGGGTGCCTGCCTTGCACTCCTTGCAAAGGATCGTTATGGTAATCCATACATCTCTATCATCCTGCATTCGGAATCAAAGGATACGCTTTATTCGGAGATGAACCAGCTTCTTTCCCTGATTGAAATCTCCTGATAGCCAAAATCAATAACTGATGTAGTGAAAAATCAAGCATTCTGTGTAAATAGACGAAAAATTTTGATTTAGGTGTTGTAATTTATGTGTAAATATACTATAATTACACCAAGAAAATTTTATCCGCTACCAAAGGAGGAGATTACCATGATACAGTTAATCGTAGGCGCAAAAGGAAAAGGAAAAACTAAAATCTTACTGGACAAGGTAAATACAGAAATCAAAGAAGCTCACGGAAGCATCGTTTATCTTGACAAGAGCACAAAACACATGTATGAACTCAACAACAAGATCCGTCTAATCGATGTATCCGGATTTGGTCTGGCATCAAGCGGCGAGTTCATCGGTTTTCTTTATGGCATCCTTTCTCAGGATCACGACCTTGAGCAGATGTACCTTGACAGCTTCCTTAAGATTTCCCTGCTGGATGAGACAACCGTAAACGATCAGCTTCGCAAGCTGAATGAAATCAGTGAAAAATTTAACATTACATTCGTTGTCAGCATCTCAGTCGATGGAAATGCGATCGCCGAAGATTTAAAACAGTATGTAATTGCGGACTTATAAAATACATAATCGAATTTTCAACAGGCCCCTGCCACACGGCAGCGGGCCTGTCTTCTTTTAACCGGGCAACTGTCCATTCCCTGTTATTCAGACATTTTCCGACTCGAAGTCCATTACGCGTCCATACAGGCTCAGCAGATACAATCCGGAAATGCCAATGAGCGTGTAGATGACCCTCGACATCCATGTCATATTTCCAAAAATCAGATTGACAAGATCCAGTTTGAATATTCCAATCAGTCCCCAGTTGACTGCACCGATAATAACCAGTGTGAGTGCAGTATAATCCAGTCCCTTGCTCAATGTAATTCCTCCTTTTTGTTTCTGAATTACTCACAGTATAACCGGAAAAAAAGATTTTATTCAAAACAGAGGTTGTATCACATGACGTAACATGGTAAAATGAAAAACAGGCTTATCAAGGGCTTTTATCAAAGGAGGTTTCCTGATTTGTTCAAGAAAAATAAAAAGATCACAAAGTACAGAAGATATTCTTTTTTTAATATCGGCACGCTGCTGTTTGGCATCGTATTTCTGTACATGATCATCTGTCTGTTTCTCTATTTTACAGACACGCACATCACTTCCTATGAAGTACAGCGCGGATCGATCACAGGTAATTACCGTTTTCACGCCCTGTCTCTTCGCACAGAAACAATTGTAAATGCCACACAGTCCGGAGGTGTCCGCTACTACGTCCGCGAAGGTTCCAGAACCTCAGCCGGAAGTACCGTCTGCTCAATCAATGAGACCGGTTCCACAGATCCGATTGCCTACAATGATTTTTCCATGACATCTGATGACGAATCAAGAATGCAGAACATGTTATCCAGCTTTACCATGAATTTCACAGACAATGCGTTTCAAAATGTCTACGAACTGAAGTCCAATGTCCAGACTGCGATCTCTGAGATTCTTCAGGATTCCACAGATGCACCGGCCTACGTGCGCAATCAGTGCACTGCGTCTGAATCTGGTTTCGTCATTTACAATATTGATGGATATGAATCACTCACCGATTCTGATATCAATTCAGCAATGTTTGACCGAAGCAGCTACCACGTACAGAATCTGCGCAACTCCTCAGTTTCTGCCGGCAATCCGCTGTTCAAGCTGATTACCAAAGAAGACTGGGCACTTTATTTTCCGATCGATGACAAGCTCCGCACAGAACTGGCCGACGCCACAACTCTGCGTTTTCGTTTTCTGAAAGACAACGTGACCTTTTCCGCTCCGTTTATGATCATTCAAAATGGCACGGAGTCATTTGGAAAGATCACCTTAAGCAACTCTCTGGTACGTTATGCAACTGACCGTTTTCTGGAGATCGAGCTTGTCATGAACAAAAAGACCGGCCTTAAAATTCCGACTTCTGCGATTGTTCAGCGTGAATTTTACCGCATTCCGGAAGATTATGTCACAAAAAACGAGGATACTGATACGGAAATCACACTGAAGGTTGAGCATTTTGATGATGACGGTTCCTCCACAACCCGTTATGTGACAGCAAATGTCTACAGTCACAGTGACGGTTATTACCTGGTGGACCGAAACCTTCTGACAGAGGGAGACTCCATTTTGATGGAAAATTCCAGCAACCGAATCCAGCTCCAGGAGAAGGACGTTGAGGTTCTGCACGGCGTCTACAATATCAACAAAGGTTACGCTGTATTCCGCGAAATCACTGTCATTGATGAAAATGAAGAATACTGCATCGTCTCAAGCAACAACATTTACAGTCTTGCCGCTTATGATTATATTGTTATGAATGCAGATGAAGTAACCGAAGACCAGATCGTTTACTGACAAAGGCCGAAGCGGTCTGCCGCTTCGATAATTTGAAAGGAGTTCCTGAATATGATAAAAGAAAATCTTGAAGAAGTAGAAGCACGCATCACAAGGGCCTGTGAACGCTCCGGGCGTGAGCGCTCAGAAGTAACTCTGATCTCTGTGAGCAAAACAAAACCTGCAGAGATGCTTCAGGAAGCATATGATGCCGGAAGCCGTGATTTCGGCGAAAACAAGCCACAGGAGATCAGGGAAAAATATCCGCAGCTTCCCACTGATATCCGCTGGCATATGATCGGACACCTGCAGCGCAACAAAATCAAATATATCATCGACAAGGTCTGCATGATCCATTCTGTCGATTCCATCCGCCTTGCAGAAGCAATCGATGAGGAGGCAAAAAAGCATGGGATTGTAATGCCGGTACTGATCGAAGTCAATGTAGCAGAAGAGGAATCCAAGTTTGGGGTTCATCTGGACGAGGTCGAGTCTCTTATCAGACAAATTAGCGAATTGTCAAACATTCAGGTGCAGGGTCTGATGACGATTGCTCCATTTACAGAAAATGCAGAAGATAACAGAATTTATTTCCGCAAATTAAGAAATTTATATGTTGACATCAAAGACAAAAACATCGATAATGTGAATATGTGTAATCTGAGCATGGGAATGACCGGTGATTATGAAGTCGCCGTCGAAGAAGGCGCGACGATGGTACGAGTCGGAACCGGTATTTTCGGTGCAAGATCATACAGCCAGATATAAAGTCAGATTGGAGATAACAGAATGGGTGTTATAGATAAATTTTTAAATGCAATGAAATTAAATGACGAAGAGAGCTTCGGTGAAGACGATTATCTGGACGAGGATTACGAAGAAGAAGAACAGGAAGTACAGCCGAAAAAGCATATCCTGAAAAAACTGGAAGAAGAGGACGAAGAGGAAGATCTCATCCAGCAGTCTTTAGCAGCTTCTCCGGAACGCGCGTCTGCAGCCAGAACTTCCAGGCCAAAAGTGGTCCGTACCAATTCTTCCTCCAAGGTTTCTCCGATGCGCCCCAAAAAAAGCGGCACAGAAAAGAGCGGAGAGATGGAGGTCTGCGTGATCAAACCACGCAGTATGGAAGATGCAAGAGAGATTACTGAGACACTGCTCCAGGATTGTACCGTTGTATTGAATCTGGAAGGTCTTGATATCGACCTGTCTCAGCGTGTGATCGATTATTCCTCCGGTTCCTGCTACGCCGTCGGCGGCAATCTTCAGCGCGTCAGCAGTTATATTTTCATCATCACGCCTGCCGGTGTCAGCATCTCCGGTGATTTTCAGGAACTCTTAAACGGTGCAGTTGATATCCCGGCAGCCGGTGCAAAATTCCAGTAAGTGATCATCAGGTATTACTATGAATAAAGAAGAAGAACTGCTTGTCAAACGGATTCAGGATCTCGCGAAGATTGCCGATCTTAAGTGCATGACAACTTTCAGCGATTTCCTGAATTTAAATGAACAGAATATTCTGCATCAGACACTTCAGAAGTTTCCGTGGATCCATTGTGAGACTTCTGGTGGCTATGAAGGAGCGGAGCGTCAGATTGCTGCATTTGTGCCTGATGCTCTTTCTTATCGTATGGAGGATGTCTCCTCTGATTCCGGTTTTTCGCCTTTTTCCTGGCCGATTTCCTGTATTCGGATCGAGCCGTTAAATCTCAAGTTTGCAGAGCCGCTCAGTCACCGGGATATTCTCGGTGCTCTGATGCACCTTGGCATCGAACGTTCCAGGATGGGCGATATTGCCGTCTGTGAAAATCAGTTTTATCTGTTCTGCCATGAGAGTATGGCCTCCCTGATCTGCAGTGAACTGACCAGGATTCGCCATACCTCCGTGCGGTGTATCACCACAGATGCAGCTGATTTCGTCTATACGCCAAAGACAAAGGAAATGACAGGAAGCGTTGCTTCGATCCGGTTGGACGCCCTGATGGCCGTCGCTTTTCAGTCGTCCCGCAGCAGCCTGCTTTCCCTGATTTCTGACGGAAAAGTTTTTGTCAATGGAAAGCTGATCACCACAAATGCTTACGCGCCAAAGGATGGCGACCTGATTTCAGCACGCGGAGAGGGAAAGTTTCGTTTTGTATCCTCCTCCGGGCAGACCAAAAAAGGGCGTTGCCTCGTTAAAATTGAAAAATATATTTAAAGGAGCTTCCACAATGGAAAAATCACAGGATATGAAAACAATTACGGTAAAAACTCCAGGACAGGAGCCTTATGATATCTGCCTAAAACATTCTTTTTCTGATCTTGCCTGCGAACTGAAAAAGCTCGGCTGCGAAGGCCGACGCATCTGCATCGTGACAGATTCCACCGTAGCGCCGCTTTATCTCGCAGAGGTAAAAGAACAGGTGCAGCTGTGCTGTCCAGCAGCAGAAACCTATATCTTCGAAGCGGGAGAGCAGAGCAAAACACTTGCGACAGTTCAGGAGCTTTACAAGGTGCTGATCCAGGCAGGTTTTGATCGCAAAGACTATCTGCTCGCACTTGGCGGCGGTGTCACCGGCGACCTGACCGGATACGCGGCTGCCACCTACCTGCGCGGAATCCGTTTCATCCAGATCCCGACAACTCTGCTTGCACAGATTGACAGCAGCATCGGCGGAAAAACCGGTGTCGATTTCGATCAGTACAAAAATATGGTTGGGGCTTTTCACCAGCCGGCTCTTGTCTATATCAACCTTTCCGTACTTAAAACACTCTCTGACGATCAGTTTGCCAGCGGAATGGGAGAGCTGCTCAAATATGGGCTCAGCTTTGACGCCGATTTTTATGAGTGGGCCATTGAGCATATGGAAGGTATTGAGGAGCGTGAGCCTTCTGCCATGGCCTATATGGTGGCAAAGTGCTGTGAACTGAAACGCTATATTGTTGAAAAAGATCCGACGGAAAAGGGAGACCGTGCGCTTTTAAATTTTGGTCATACCATTGGCCATGCCATCGAAAAACTGAAAAATTTCACGCTTACGCACGGCGCATGCGTGGCGCTCGGTACGGTAGCAGCTGCCTATATTTCCTGGCAGCGCGGTATGCTGGACGAAGATGAGTTCTATGAAATCCGCGATATGAATGTCGGCTTTGGCCTTCCGATCTCCTTTGACAGCATCAGCGCAGAGGATATCATCGCTGTCACAAAGAGTGATAAGAAGATGGATGCTGGAAAAATCCGCTTCATTCTTTTAAAGAAGCCTGGAAAAGCTTATATTGCCACGGATGTCACAGATCAGGAAATGCTTGAAGCCGTAAAAATGCTGAAAGCAGACTGAAAATGGAGTCGGACATGAATGAAAAAAAGAAAAACGGGAATTCTATCGCAGCAGGTTTTTTCCTGCTGCTTTTCCTGACAGCAGCTGATCAGCTGACCAAATATCTGGCCGCATCCACGCTGAAGGGAACTTCCGGGATCTCCTTGATTCCGCATGTGTTTGAACTTTTTTATCTGGAAAACCGCGGCGCTGCATTTGGAATTTTTGCCAATCGCCAGTGGTTTTTTATCATGATTGCGCTTGTCATCCTCGCAGTGGCCGTCTATATCTATGTTCTGCTTCCGCAGGACAGATATTATCATCCATTGCGCCTCTGTGCGCTTCTTGTCGGTGCCGGCGCTATCGGCAACATGATCGATCGGATTGTTCATCATTATGTGATCGATTTTCTTTATTTTTCCCTGATCGATTTTCCGGTCTTTAATGTTGCTGACTGTTACGTTGTAATCGGGGCAGTATTGCTGATTTTACTGCTTTTTACCAAATACCGTTCCGATCATTTTGAATTTCTCGATCCGCGGAAAGACTGACTGTAAGGCAGCAGTTGCTTCGCGATCCGTTTTTGTTACCTGCAGGACCATGATACAGAACAGACTATAATAAACATGAACAAAATCAAGCCTTCCATCCAAAATAACTCTATTTCGGAATCTGATTCCATCTCCACTGACAAAAATCTTAAAAAACAATCAGATACAGGTGCTTCTTTTTCTGAATTAGAAGCACCAGAAGATGAGAGCAGCGAAAAAAGAACGTCCCCGGCATTTCACGAATTTAAGATTTCAAAAGACGAGCCTTCTGGTGTGCGTCTGGATAAATACCTCTCAGATAAGCTTCCGGATCTCACCAGATCCCGCCTCCAGCGGCTGATCAAAGACGGAGCCGTGCTCGTAAACGGCTCCTCGGCAAAAGTCAGCACAAAGCTTTCTGCCGGAGACCGGATCTTTCTGACGATGCCAGAACCGGAAGAATTTTCCGCCAAACCGGAAAACATTCCGCTCGACATCCTCTATGAGGATGACGATCTGCTCATCGTGAACAAGCCAAAGGGAATGGTAGTGCATCCGGCCTCCGGTCATTACACCGGCACACTGGTCAATGCTGTGCTTTATCACTGTCAGGGCTCCCTTTCCGGCATCAACGGTGTACTTCGTCCTGGGATCGTACACCGCATCGACCGCAACACGACCGGTTCCCTGATCATCTGCAAAAATGACAAAGCACATCAGTGCATTGCCGATCAGCTCAAAGTGCATTCCATTACCAGAAAATACCGTGCGATTGTGCACGGCCGCCTGACAGAGGACGGAGTTGTACACACCACGATCGGACGCCACCCGCTAAACCGCAAAGAGATGGCGGTCAACGTACCGAATGGAAAAGATGCGGTCACACATTACCACGTTCTTGAGACATTTGATAAATTTACTTATATCGAATGTCAGCTTGAGACAGGACGCACACATCAGATTCGCGTCCATATGAAAAGCATCGGTCACCCGATCCTTGGCGATGATGTTTACGGGCCTGCAAAGTGTCCGTTTCCTGGTCTGGAAGGGCAGACCCTGCACGCGATGACGATCGGTTTTCTGCATCCGACGACTGGAAACTATATGGAGTTTGAGGCTCCGCTTCCGGATTATTTTGAACAATTGCTGAAAAAACTGCGTGGTCTTCCCTGACGATCCGTCGGAATCCGTTCCTTCCAGTCAGGAAGATCACCGTTTAAAATAGCGGTAAACATCCGCTCAAGCGCTCCTGGATGCTCCTGATTCATGGATGCAATCAGATTTTTCGCATACTGGCGGTTTGTGTAGCCGTCCACCGGACACGGATTTTCCACAACCGGAAGATCATAACGGTAGCGAAAACCTTTCACCTCCGGCTCTGTCACATAGATCAGCGGCCGGATCAGCGTCAGACCGGTACGCTCAAGATGCGTGACAGGAGAGAAGGTATGGATTCTTCCCTCCAGGATCAGCGACATCAGAAACGTCTCCACGACATCATTTTTATGGTGCGCATACGCAATCTTATTACATCCCAGTTCCATTGCTTTCTGATTGAATGCACCTTTTCGAAGCCTTGCACACAGCGAACACGGATGCTCCTCATGAAGCTCTTCAAACAGAATTTTCGCAATTTCCGTATTGACAACCGTATAGGGAATCTCCAGCTTTTCGCAAAGCTCCTGCACACCGCTTAAATCAAAGTTTTCATATCCGAGACTGACCGTAAGCGCCTCGACCGTAAATCGTTTTGGGTAAAATTTTTTCAGTTCTCCAAGCGCGTAGAGCAGTGTCAGACTGTCTTTTCCTCCTGATACGCCGACCGCAATCCGGTCACCCTCCTCAATCATGGAAAATTCATCGATCGCCTTACGCGTCAGACTTAATAATCGTTGCAGTTTCATTTCTTTTTTCCTCTTTTCAGATTTTCGGTTTTCCTGTTTCTTCTTTTTCTGAGTACGCTTACACGTTTTTTGTGTCTCACAATGCAGATGTTTGCAATCCGTTTTCACACCCTGCCGTCAATTGTCCCGGCCCGTACTTGCCCTTCCGCGCAAAATATGCTAGAATTTACGATGATTCCGCCAGATTCGCCCATTGTCAAAATGAATGGATTCTATTCGCTTTTCCGAATCGCAGCGGAAGCAAATATAACCGTTTTACTTCACAAAAGAAAGGAATTCCATTATGAAATTTGTAATACAGCGTGTCACCCATGCCTCCGTTGAAGTAGAGGAACAGATCGTAGGAAAGATCGGCAAAGGATATCTTGTCCTGATCGGAGTCGGAGCGAATGACACAAAGGCAGACGCAGACAAACTGATCCGCAAAATGATCGGGCTCCGCATTTTTTCCGATGAGAACGACAAGATCAACCTCTCCTTAAAGGACGTGGATGGATCCCTGCTCCTTGTATCCCAGTTCACTCTCTATGCGAACTGCATCAAAGGAAACCGTCCTTCCTTCACAGAGGCAGGAAATCCAGCGCTCGCAGAGGAACTGTATGAGTACATAATCGCAGAGTGCCGCAAACAGATACCAATCGTAGAAACCGGCGTATTTGGCGCACATATGCAGGTCTCCATGTGCAACAGCGGTCCATTTACGATCGTTCTGGAAAGTGATAAGCTCCACTAAGCCCATGTATGTTGAAATCTGTACCACACCGCATTCCAGAAAAGATCCACGGCGGGCATTCAAACGCTTCCCGTCCGTCATTCGAACCGGCAAAAATATGTACCGGATTCAGGCGGAAGACCGGAAACTGCGGAAAATCCGCCGGATCTGCCGGCGCAGGAAATACGAACTGAAGCGCAGCTATCCGGAAAACTGGGGGCGAAGCAGCAGCTACCGGCGTGATTTTTTTGCTGCATACCCACGGCCGCCTGGCGGCTACCGCTGCCGATACTGCCACCGCCGCATTTCCGACCAGAAGCTCACCGTCGATCACATTTATCCCGTCTACATGACAAAGACCGGAAACAACTTCTGGATGAGACTGATCGGCATCGCCAACGTAAATGATGTCCGAAACCTGGCTCCTGCCTGCCGCAGATGTAATATCAAAAAGGGCAGGAAAGCAGGCATCTGGATTGTAAAAGCCATCGTCGGAAAACATGAGATTTACTGGATGATCCGCCGTCTGCTCCAGCTTGCACTGCTTGCTCTCATTGCATACCTTGCAGTGAGCTGCCATCTGCCGGAGCTGATTCGATCTTTGATTCTGGCTCTCCATCTCTAAATCAGGCAGGTTCTTTTCAGACCTGCCTGACTTTATCCCGGAAAATCCGGCTTTTCTTTAAACCTTCCCACGTTCTTTCTATCACCCTGTGAACTCTTTTTCATCAAAATTTCAGTGACCACTCCTGACAGTTCCAGACTTTCGTCACAACGTCCTGATAGAATTCCGGCTCATGGCAGATCAGCAGGATACTGCCTTTGTATTCCTGCAGCGCCCGTTTCAGTTCCGTCTTGGCATCTACGTCAAGATGGTTCGTCGGCTCGTCCAGAAGAAGAATATTCGTCTCCGTATTAATGATCTTGCACAGTCTTACCTTCGCCTGCTCGCCGCCGCTTAAGACGCGCACCTGGCTTTCAATATGCTGTGTCGTCAGACCGCATTTTGCAAGCGCAGAGCGCACCTCATACTGCGTCCATGACGGAAACAGCTTCCAAATCTCCTCGATACAGGTCGTCGTATTTTTCTGGTCGGATTCCTGTTCAAAATAGCCGATCTCCTGGTAGTCTCCACGCGTCACACTTCCGGAAAACGGCTCCACCAGACCGAGAATGCTTTTTAAGAGCGTCGTCTTTCCAATCCCGTTTGCACCGACCAGCGCGATCTTTTCGCCGCGCTCCATGCCAATATTCAGAGCGCGTGAGAGGGGTTCGTCATATCCAATTACCAGATCCTTCGTCTCAAAGATGACTTTTCCGGACGTACGCGCCGTACGGAAATGGAATTCCGGCTTCGGCTTTTCCCTTGCAAGCTCGATCACATCCATTTTATCCAGCTTTTTCTGCCTTGCCATCGCCATGTTGCGCGTCGCCACGCGCGCTTTGTTGCGCGCTACAAAATCCTTCAGCTCGCTGATTTCCTGCTGCTGGCGGTTGTAGGCGGCCTCCAGCTGCGATTTTTTCATCGCATAGACCTCCTGGAAATGGTCATAATCACCCGGATAGCGGTCAAGCGACCGGTTTTCCATATGGTAGATCAAATTCACAACACTGTTTAAAAACGGAATATCGTGCGAGATCAGGATGAACGCGTTTTCATAATCGTTCAGGTAGCGTTTCAGCCATTCGATATGTCCTTCATCCAGATAGTTCGTCGGCTCATCGAGCAGCAGAATATCCGGCTTCTCCAGCAGGAGCTTTGCCATCAGGACTTTTGTTCTCTGCCCGCCGGAAAGCTCTGACACATCGCGGTCAAGCCCAATATCCGTAAGGCCGAGCGCACGTCCTACCTCCTCCACCTTCGTATCGATCAGATAAAAATCATGATGCTCCAGAAGTTCCTGGATAGTCGCTGTCTCTTCCAGAAGACGCGTCATCTCTTCCTCATCTGCTTCTGCCATCTGCTCAAACATCTGATTCATAGATGTCTCCAGATCAAAAAGAAAGGCAAATGCTGACTGCAGGACATCACGGATCGTCATGCCGGGCTCCAGCACCGTATGCTGGTCGAGATAACCGACGCGGACATTTTTTGCCCATTCTACGGTTCCCTCGTCCGGCATCAGCTTTCCGGTGATGATGTTCATGAACGTCGACTTTCCCTCACCATTTGCGCCGATCAATCCGATGTGCTCGCCCTTTAACAGGCGAAAAGAGACATTTTCAAAAATCGCGCGGTCACCAAATCCATGGCTTAAATTTTTTACGTTTAATATCATATTTTCCTCATTTCTGTTATCTGTTTCTTCTGTAGTTTCTTTTCATTTTTTCCGGCAAAGCAGTACGTATTTCACCACCCGACAAGCAACTTAATCATACTGTATCCTTGACATGCGCATGAAAAAATTTTACTATTAACTTACTTTTACCAACCAGCTCCAGGAGGTATTTTACTTATGAAAATCGCCGTTTACAGCATGCGTTCCGACGAACGCCCTTATTTTGAACAAATTAAAACACCGTTGATTGAATCGGAAAAGATCGGCGCACTCGGTCTTGACGTCGTGGAAGGAGAAGAGGGGATCACGCACGTGGATCACCGCATCGACATCATTTCCAATCAGAAAATGGCCTACCTGCGGCAATTCCGCAACGTCGTCATGACCCAGCATATGGCGTTTTATACCGAGGAGGCAGTCGAGAAAATGGTGCGAAGCACAGTTAAAATTTAGTCTATCTTTTCCCTGTTTATTTGTCAAGACAGGAAATCCCCTTGCAAACATGTATTGTTTATCCTCCGGCAAAACACAAATGATTTTTCAAATATGCGCTGGAACAACCACAGAAAGTATGGTAGAATAAAATATCCAAACAAAGGTTCGTGCAAATTCCCCTGCTTATTGCTCCTGGCAACCGCGCGGGGGACTTGCTTGATTCGGTTAAAAGGTCAAAGCGGATATTCGCAATCCGCTTCGCTACTTGCTCATAACCGAGTAGCTG